>ERZ827150.2435-NODE-2435-length-20058-cov-9.832075_pt1 | contig 20058 bp, 15 predicted proteins | sample MGYA00519779_ERZ827150 | MGnify/ENA primary metagenome ERZ827150 (study PRJEB31778, sample SAMEA3449267) | human gut metagenome | biome: human gut; feature: human-associated habitat; material: faeces | place: United Kingdom | collected 2010/2012 ...
TGAACCTGTCGGCGTTTGTGCTGGCACTGCCCATGCTGTATATTTTCGGCTGCGGCCTTTATACACTGTACTGCCAGGAGTGGATGCAGTTTTTGATCTTGCTGGTGGCGGAGTTTGGCTGCTTCCTGCTCCTCACCGCCGGAACGGTCATTGTAGAAGCCGTGGAATGGTTCAGCGGCTGGATTGCAGAATTATAAAATTTTTATGCCGCCACTGTGCGGCATTTTCTTTTTGCCGGGAGGTGGTCAAACTGGCTGCAACAAGATTGATTGCACTGCACAAAAACAAGGGGAAATCCGTTGCGGCCTGCCTGAAAAGCCGCACGGATTACGCCCAGAACCCGGACAAGACACAGCAGGGCGAACTGGTCAGCAGTTACGAATGCAGTCCTTTGACGGTGGATGAAGAATTTATGCTGTCCAAACGGCAGTATGAACTTGTCACTGGGCGCAGACAAAAAAGTGACGTGATTGCCTATCAGATCCGGCAGTCGTTCAAACCCGGCGAGATCACCGCCGAAGAAGCCAACAAGGTGGGTTATGAGCTGGCAATGCGTTTCACCAAAGGCAAGTATGCGTTTATCGTTGCAACCCACACGGACCGGGAACACATTCATAATCACATTATCTACAACTCCACTGCGTTGGACAGCATCCGGAAATTCCGGGATTTTTTATTGTCCGGGCTGGCTGTGCAACGGTTGAGCGATCTGATCTGCTTAGAGCATCAGCTTTCCGTCATTGAGATAAAGCCCTATCGGGAGCGGCAGAAGCGCACACTCTACCCGCCCAAAGAAAGCAATCGTGACCGTCTATGTGGCGTGATTGACACTGTTCTGGCGGAAAAGCCCAAAGACTACGAAGATTTTCTGCAAGGACTGGAGCAGCAGGGTTATGAGGTCAAGCGTGGAAAATACACCTCCGTCAAAGGCGCACGGCAGAAGCGATTCATCCGGTTCCGCACTTTGGGCGCAGGATATAGTGAAGAAGAACTGAAAGCTGTTATCTCTGGGGAAGCCGAACACCATCCCCGGCAGAAGCAGAAGCGCATCGTACCGGAACAAAAGTTTCAGATGCTGGTGGACATTCAGGCAAAGCTGGCCGAGGGAAAGAGCATGGGGTATGCTCGCTGGGCAAAGCGATATAATCTGAAAGAAATGTCCAAGACGCTGATTTTCTTACAGGAGCATAAAATCGGCAGCATTAAAGAAATGCAGGAACGTGTGGATGCAGCAACTGCTCGCTATCACGAGTTGGGCGATTCCATTAAAGCTGCAGAAGCGCGCATGACCGAGATTGCCGTTCTGCGGACGCACATCGTTAATTACGCCCGGACACGTCCGGTTTATGATGCCTACCGCAAATCCGGGTACAGTAAGAGATTTCTGGAAGCCCACCGGGAAGAAATCACGCTGCATAAGGCTGCAAAAGCTGCTTTTGATGAAGCTGGATTGAAAAAGCTGCCAAAGACTAAGGACTTGAGCATCGAATACGCTGAACTTCTGAAAAAGAAGAAAGAAGCATACCCAGACTACCGGAAGGCACAAGATGAGATGCAGGAGTTGATGAAAGCTCAGAAAAATGTAGAGATGTTTTTTGCAGAGGAAAAAGACACAGCCGAAAAAGAGCCAACACGATAAACGAAATCCGCCGAGGATTCTTCCCGTTTTTTTCGGGAGGATTCCTCGGCGGATTTTTGCTTTTGAAAACTGATTTCTAAGAATGTGAATTCAAAATACCAAAATTATTCAGTCAAGCCAAAAAGGTAAACCACACAAATGCAGCAGTTGCACATATCATCAGAACCAGTAGTATCGTACTTGCAAGTTTCTTCTCAATGGAAACTTTCTGATTTTTGCATAGGACAATCTGCTGAAGATTGTGAAATTCGGCTTCGCTGACATTTCCATTTAATGCTTTCCATGCAGTGCAGCGATCTGTAACCAGCAAAAAATCGGACAGCATTTCCATAAAGATGACAGCGAAAAATGCCAGAGAAAAGAACCACATCCCATTCCATTGAAGTTCTGTCAACACCCTCTGAAGGCTTGAAGGCTTTAATGACACTAACGAAATAATGTAAATCAACGTGTTGCAGAATTCTCTTGCTAATGGCCCTTTTTGTTTAAGAAAATCCATTTTCAACCCTTTCCTTACAAACGGAGTGACTTAACCACCAATGGCCTGATAGTAATCCGTTTTAGAACGAATCAAAGAACCGTTTGACTTGTATTCTTTGACAGTTTGATGGTAGCAATTTTCGAAATATGTATTCTATTTTTTCTGCATTGGAATCACCACTTTTTTGATAAAATTAGGAGCCATCACTTTCCGACAGCCATTCGTCTAGGATTCTTGATGCTATTTCAGCATATTCTTCATCTGTAGAAATAGATTTCAAATATTTGTAAAGAGTATTTTTTTCTTCTGCCGCCCCAATATAGGGATAACCGGAATTCCCCAGCATCTCTTTTATTCAGGATTTTTCTACTGAAATCCGGATTCCAAATCCTCCCTCTGAGTATGCAATGCTTATCCATGTTTCATCTTTTCTTAGCAAAACGCCTGTCGAAACGCTTTCTGAAGCCGATGCCTCTTCAGCGTATCCTAAGGTTTTCAATTGGTCAATATATTTTTGTATTTCTTCTTCAGAGATATTATTATAAAAGATTGCATAATACCCAGCATTAGAACCATCCAATATATATTCTATCGTTCCACTTTCCGGCTCACAAATAAGCCTAGTGTATTCATTATCCGGCCAAACTGAAGTATAAATACATTTTACATCAGACGGATTGGTTCCTCCATGTGTAGCAAATTTTCCCTGACCTGAAAAACGAATGCAAAGAAAGACCAATATCAAAACTATAAAGGCAACCGCCATACTGCTAAAAAATTCCAATTTCTTATTCATTTGGCTTGCTCCATAATTCAAACGTACAAAGCCACGATTCTTTTCTTTCGACTCTAAAGAATCGTGGCTTTTATACCCATTATCTAATGCTTTTATTACGGAATCGTGATGTCGTAGGAAATGGAGAACTGGCCACCGTTTGCCAAAGCATTCAATTTGTTTTCAAGGAAATTATCTGCATTGGAATCGCCTCCATCACGGTTTCCATTTTAGATGTTGATAATAGCAAAGCACAAATAGAAAAAATCCACAATATTGTAGCAAGACGGAGAAAAAATGTCACCAAAACGGTGTAAGCGCAAAGCAGGGATTGGTTCTTGATCTCTGTTGTGAGAGTTCACAAACGTCCGGGGTGCTGTTGCCGGAAGGATGCTTTCTTCAATTTTCTTCCAGAATTCTCTGCAAATAGCGGGCTGTTTATGCTTCTTGAGAATCCATCTAGTGAATACCGACACCCTCCATGATCTTTTCTATCCAATTTGTGGAAGAATCATTTTTCTCACTAAATGACCCCAAATAATGTGACGAACTCTCAACCTCTATTATTACACCATCCGGCATTCTGTATTTTTCTAAACTGAGATTCAAACCTTTAAGTGGGATTGTTCTAGCCAGTTGAGGGATAGAAACTGTATGGAGAATATCAATTTTTGATAAACCTCTATACGTTTCTGTCTTTTCGGCTTCACTTAGCAACCGTTCTGCATACTGATTTGAAATAACCTGTATGCGAAATTGTTCTTTTTCATCCTCGGTCATCTCAAGTGGAACGCCGTGCAATGTGTCCACAATATAGGACGAAATTTTAGCGAAGTGCTCGTCAAAATCAGTGGTATCTTCGTTGGTCATATTTCTGTTCTACCCTCATTATAAGCTTTCCGGTCTGCTTAAAGTTACAGCTTTCAGCGTAAAGCTTCCGTAGTTTTTAATGCTAAACGATAGTTATCGGACTTTTCCACAGCTTTTGCAAAACCGTTCGGAAGAATCATTTAAGTTCCCACAGTCTGGGCAATACCATCTTTCATCCGGTAGCGGATCAATTGGCGAAGGTATTTGGCTTTGAAATTATTTTTTTGAAAAATCTCTGTACTGATTTTCGTTGATTGTCCAGTAAGGATCACCTCCATTTTTAACAATTTCTTCAATGAAATTTAGTATATTTCCAACACATACAAATTCATCTGTTGAGCAACAGTCCCCCGCATAAAGATACTCTTTTTCTATGTCATCCACGTTAATGACAATATCATATCCCATCCAATATCCAATTTTCCATGCCGACCGACATAATAAATTATCATTACTAAAATGGAACGAAAGAATTTCCTGAGCATCAAATAAACAATAGTCTCCGCTGTGATAGAGCGTCAGTCCATTACATTGCTTCAGAAATTCAATATAATCAGCTGGAATATGTCCCATTTCTTTTTTTAAGTGTTCCAATATCATATCATCGGTTGGTGGATTTAATAGAGCATCTAAATGCGCATGATTCAGATGCTCTATAACTTTATCTAAACCATTCATTCCAGTCTACCTCTTTTTAATATTGTGCCCACCATGTAGTAAATTGAGTGTGAGTTGCTTTTGGAAGGGGAATCAAATTGCTATTCACACTTTTCCCACCATATTTCAAGGGCTTTATATGATGAATTTGAATTGGAGTTGCTATAATGCTATAAATTAGAATCATAACCCCGCGTGAAAACGCGGGGTTTGCAGAACGGCCCCATAGGGGCCATAATACCAGCCGCGCCTAAAGGCGCACAATGAGCGACGTCAACCGCACACTGACGTCGCTTTTACTTTCTCATACTATCTGTAGGCACTTCTGGCGAATCGTCGTCATCGAAGTCAGCTACATTCTTGAATGGATCTTCGTATTCCTTGAAGCTCAACTGGTCGCACATCTGATCGTTGAACTCTTGTTCCTGAATGTATTTGCGGATCTTGGCTTCATTTCCACCTACTGTATTTACGTAATATCCTTTCGCCCAGAACACTCTCCTTCCGTATTTGTATTTTAGGTTTGCATGTCGCTCGAATATCATGAGCGTACTCTTCCCTTTGAGATACCCCATGAAATCTGCTACGGCAAGTTTGGGCGGTATCGACACAAGCATATGGATATGGTCTGGCATCGCGTGTGCTTCTATTATCTCTACATGCTTGTAATCGCATAGTGTCCTTAATATTTTTCCAATATCTTTTCTTAGCTTTCCGTATATCACTTTCCTGCGATATTTCGGTACTAGCACTATGTGATATTTGCAATTCCAGCTCGTATGTGATAAACTTTTCTCGTCCATATGGATGAACCTCCTTTTGCTTTAGTATGCGGTTGGCGTTACCCGCTTCTAATTATAGCAAAAGGAGGTTCTTTTTCTACCGTTTCAACGCTACGGCTCTTTTCTTCCACAAGCATAGCTTGTGGTTTTCTCTATGAATAAGAGCGGGGCCTTGCAAAAGGCTCCGCTCTTGTTGTCTAAGAAAGCATTGCCATTTCGAGACAGAAAGAATATACTTATATTAGCTAAATTCCAATACTAGATGGAGGGACTATTATGGCTAGACCAAAAGGAAGCAAGAATGCAGTGCGTACCAAGAAAGCAAATATTGACTATGCGGCTATTGTTGCTGAAAAGACCGCAGCCAAGGAACAAATTGAAACCGAGATTGCCGCACTGTCTGACAACATTAGCACACTGAAGGAACAGTTGAAAAGTAAAAAATCTGCTTTGAAGGTTGCAGCAAAGGAACTTTCTAAAGCAGAGGCAAAAAAGGTTGCTGCCGAAAAAAAGGCCGCAGAAGAATCCCAAAAGGCTGAAGCAGAATCCGTATTGAAAAAGCTGCTTGCCAGCGGTATGTCCGCCGATGAAATTGTTGCCAAGCTCCAGTAAACTTTTATGAGAGCCAGCAAGCGAAGCTGTCCGAACTGCGGACGTAAAATGAAGCAGCAGTTCATTGGTCTGTTCCACTGCAAATGCGGCACAAGCTGGCGGCGTGATATAGGATTTTTTGAACGTACTCCAGATATGGTGTTCTCACTGGAACGCAAAAAAGTCGGAAACAAAGTCAAGCAGTTACCGACGATACATCATAAGTAAGCAAGACCACCAGCCGTTTTTTTGACTGGTGGCCTTTTTTGTGCTTAATCCTCTGTAATGCCGAGATATTGGTCAATCTCCATGATGCTTTCCCCACTGATCTCAACCAGATCTTCAAAGGGCACTACGGTTTCGCCCACCTGCAAGGTGCGGAACACTGGGTCGATGCGGTCCGCTTTTCCGGTCAGCGTGATGTAGTTGCCCACTGCGGGAATCTCCGGGTGGGCGGTATCCTCTTTGAAATACCGCACTGTGATGGTCATGCCCTTGGTGACCTGCATCAGCCGATCGGACAGAGCCGACATTTCTTCCTCGGTCAAAATGCGCTTGGTCACCCGCTCGGTGCGCTGCTTTTCTGCGGCAAGCTGCTCATCATAACCACGCAAGGCTGCAAAATGTCGGCGCAGAATGTGATCAGTGAAATCTGGTGATGAGAAAGGCAAAAGAACCAAAAACGAAGAAAAGCCAAGCTGAAATTGAGCCAAACTGCACATTTTTGTTGATTTGTGTTCTCATTTGAAGTATTATATAAAGGGATTTTGTAAAAAAGTTGAAGGAACTTTTGATTTCGGGTGATATATGTGAAGAAGACTCCAGAACAAATTCACTATAATATGCAGCGTGTAAAGTGCAAAAACACTGAAATTGAGCTTCGCCTAAGAAAAGAACTGTGGTCAAGGGGCGTTCGCTATCGGAAAAACGTATCTAAGATTACTGGAAAGCCTGACATTGCATTCATAGGAAAAAAAGTTGCAGTGTTCTGTGATAGCGAATTTTGGCACGGATATGATTGGGAAAGACAAAGAGCGGCAATCAAAAGTAACCGAGACTTTTGGATTCCTAAAATTGAAAGAAATATCGAGCGAGATAAGAAAGTCAACGAAGCATTGAAAGCCGAAGGGTGGACGGTTTTACGTTTTTGGGGAAATGAGATAAAGAATAACGTGGAACAATGTGCAGATTTAGTTATCGCCGCTCTCAAGGAGAGAGATTGATGAAACTGAAAACGATTGATTTGTGTGCTGGAATTGGAGGAATCCGTCGAGGATTTGAACTGGCAGGCGATTATACTAATATTGCATCAGCCGAAATAGATGAAATGGCTTGCAAAACTTATGAACATTTATATCACGAAAATCCTTATAATGATGTGACCAGTGAGGAATTTAAGGAAAGTTTACAAAAGCTACACTATGATGTCCTTTTAGCTGGATTTCCGTGTCAAGCGTTCAGTAGTGTCGGTCTTCAGCAAGGATTTGAAGATAAAACTAAAGGTACAATCTTTTTTGATATTGCGAAAATTGTTAAAATGACCCGGCCTAAAGTGATATTTTTAGAGAATGTACAAAATCTTCTTTCGCACGATAAAAATGCGACCTTCAAAACAATTGTCGATACTCTTGACAGACAGCTTGACTATCACATTATTGGTATTTCTCATGATGAAAAAGGAAATCCAGTATACAAAAGAGCGGATTTTGTAAGGAATTCAAGAGATTTTGGCATTCCGCAAAATCGTCCACGAGTATATATTGTTGCATTTAGTCGTGCATACTTTGGAAATCATCTGAAGATGATAGCGAATCAGACACCAGAAGCGAGAGAACGGCCAGCAATTTATAAAACCTTGAATGATGTTCTTGATTATGATGTCGAACCGAGATTCTTTTTGTCGGAAGGATATCTGAAGACATTGGAAGACCATGTAAAAAGACAGAAAAAGAAAGGATATGGATTCGGATATAGGATTGTTAACGCTCCCGAAATCGAAAATCCTACAGCCAATACATTGATGGCAACCGGCGGGTCTGGAAGAGAGCGAAATCTAATATATGATCCGCATAATGGTATCAAATATGCTGGAATGGAAATCAAGGGAAAATATTCGCCTATTAACCCAAAATACATTCGTACGATGACTCCTTCTGAATGGGGACGCTTGCAGGGGTTTATTGGATATGCATTTATGAAAGACGGAAAAGAGGGATTTTCATTTCCGGAAGGAATCCCAAATGTTCAAAAATTTAAACAATTCGGAAATTCGGTAACGATACCCGTAGTTGAAGAAATGGCATTGTTTATACAAAAAAGTGTCAATGAAATGTATGAGGACTTTTCCCAAATAGAACGGCGCATATTCAGCATGTACGGAAATGAATTTCTGCTTTGCAGCAAATTATATAAAAATCTGGCACAGACACTTAGAGAAGATACGATGAACAGTTACTTTGATATAGTTTATCACTATAAGCTTGATAACTTTAGGGTGAAAGATTTGGCTGAGTACTTAAATGTGACCTCGCCCAGAGCATCTCAGATTATGTCTCAAATTATGTGTGCTGGATGTGCAAGGCACACCATAGATGGCAAGTACATGTTCAGAAATCTACTAAACATAAGCAATTGAATGGATGTGATGAAGTGGATACGATTCGGGACGCAGTAGAAAAAGCACTTCAAAAATGCGATGTTTGTATGGCAGGAAATATTATTTCCAGAGAAGGATTATTGAGGGCATACTCGGATTTTGTTTTGTCTACAATGGAAAAGGAAAAGCACAATGTCGGTATGATTTTGCATACGGGTTCGGCATGTTTTGATGTGCTTTTAATCGTATGTGCAGCGCTGTCTAATATCCTGTACAATCAGACTGCGACTGATGATGTAATTGCTTCGCTTACGCCTGGCGATAAAGTCTTATATTATAGTGGAAAGGAAAAAACAAGAGCGCAAAGATATACATTTTGTGGTTTTGTTAATTCTTATGATGATCCGCCGTCAGATAAAATAGGTGAGCTTATTCTACTGGATCAGGGGAAAAACGGGAAAACATACCTGATGAAAAAGAACTGGTCTGGAATAGTTCCATATTTTGGAGAATCGGCATCTCTTGACGGAAAAGGCATTAGGAAGGAAAACGGAAAAAGAAAGAGCTTTTTCTGCGATGTTTTAGGAATGAAAGATTCTGAAATTCCGAGAACGATTGACACGTCAACAGTTGTTGTTATGTCAAAAGAAGATGCAGATAACATATTAAATAGGTTGACTTTTTGGTTTTCCAACATGAAAGTTGGCTTGACCGAACTTGTCCCGATTTCATATTATACCGATGCCGATCAGGAATACCCGTACGGAAATAATCCGGCTAAAACAGAGCCGGTAATAAAAATCACAGGAAAAGTATCTGTGGCGCGTAGTCTACTTCTCGATCGTTCTGGAAATCGAAATATTGGGTTAATGGTATTAGGTGATGAAGCTGTCAGAAGAGGCGAGTCTGAACTCCCAGAGCTGATTGAACGAAAGAGCCTCCAATACGTTTATCTGTCTATGCCCATCGGCTCAGAATCGTCAGAAAAGATGGTGGATTGCTATAGTTCTGCGGCTGTGTTTGCTTGTACGAAAGATTTTTTGCTGTGCAATTATGTTAACGCTGCTATTAGCAATCAAGAAACAGATATATTGAATGCACAGATTGATGCGATTATAGATAAAGAGATAACAACAATTGTTTTGCCCAGTTTGATTAACTGGGAAACATATAAAGAATTCAAAAATGCGATGTACTTCATCAAATCAGAAGAGTATAGTACAGACAAGAAGGATGAATTTATCATTCATGCTTACTCTCTAATGAAGTTATTTATGACAGCGGCCTTTTCTATTCGGTATATGGAGAAGCTGATTGATGATTCTGAGTTGGAAAATGTGATAAAGCCGGATGAAAGATTGACCCAAATTACAGAGTATAGCCATACATTTCCGGATTGTCTGAAGTCGAAAGCGGAAACGATTATCAATATTTTGGAAATCGCATATCTGTCTTTCTTTGATAAAAATCCAAAAGAAAAAGCATTAAAAGAATTGCTCGAAAAAACATCGGCCACACATATTGCGATTGTTGTTCCGAAAGCCTATTATATAAAATTGATGCAACGGGTGCTTTCGGAAGATGAAAAGCTCTGTAATCGGGACTGGCGCATCGATATAGTTACAGCAAACCGATTTGACAACAGTAACATGTATGATTTAATTATTGCGATTGGAAATATTACGGGAAATCGATTTGATATATTGAGATGTCAAGCGTCAAAAAATATAACTGCAATCTTGTATGAAGCAGAAAAACACCAATTCCATCGCAATGAGAAAAGATTCAAATCGGTTGAACATATGCTGAATCAGAGATCTGCAATTCACGTAGATGATGATTACGAAAATGAATCAAGTGACGTAGACGAAAGCGAAATTGCAACAGTCGAAAAAATTGATGATGAACTTTCAGAGTATTTTGATTCTGTCGCAATTAAGGCGGTGAGAAATAGCGCCGACTATGCAAGCAGAAGGAATGTGGCAGATATAGTTGCAGTTGCAAAGTTCGATACGGATGAAGTCGCATTCTTTACAAAGAACTACAAAGCGTATGTATTGGACGATTTGGAACATACGATTAAAGAAGTCCCGGCCGATAGTATCGTCGAAGGCGATACGATTGTTTTTACTAGGAGCAACTCAAGAACGCGAGATATTGTTGAAAAATTATTGCGTGACATGATAACCAACAATCTTGTTTCTGATAATGTGAAGGTGGCATATAAACAGTCTCGTCGTTGGAAAACGGTATTGATTGATTACATGAACAATACTGGCAGTACTCCGGTGGAAATTGCGAATCAAATGATAAAAAACGGTGTTACAGTTCAAGAACATACGATTAAATCGTGGCTGGATGAAGAAGCTCACACAGTACGTCCGAAAAAACTTGATTCAATTCAACAGATTGCTCTGATAGCAGGAGATGAAGATTTATTTGACCACGCAGAGGAATGCTTTGCGGCAGGAGGTGTCATATATAAAATACGTCGCCAAATTTTGACGGCTATCGGTCAAACAATTTTAGGAGAGATTACCGGAAACGACGAACAGCTTAATCCGATAACTGCAACCATTGCAGATAGGATTAAAGAATCGGCAGTTGTTGTTCAGGTGGAGAGTATTTCTTTTGTTAATGATACTGTTCCATTGAATAGCATTAACAGACCCATTAGTATAGACTGACAGGAGGTTATCATGGGTAAAGAAAATTATCTTGCGGCCAGAGATGAATACATCAATCTCATTAAGCAGGAACTGCTCGGTCCGGGATCAGAAGTATCAATTCCGGATAAAGAGCATGAACTTATCACAAATGCTCCAGATGTGCGGTATTCTATCGGCATTCTGTTTCCGAAAAACAACAAATTAAATGCAGATAATGATGATTCGGCACGCATTGAAGAACCAAACAAATCCGAAGAAGACGGAAACACCGAAGAAAGTGCGATGGATCTACCTCAGACAGTAACGGAACAGAGCGAAAAACCCACTCTTTTTTCTTCTGAAGATGAAAATTTGGATGAGGAGATAAGTTTGGCTTCTCAGAATATGCCTTCATCTCTGGGAGTTACGTTCTTGACTTCTTCGAATCCGAAAACAATTCGTTGTGAAGTTGATTTTGCAACATATCGTCAGGCTAAAGTAGACGACTGTAGAATTCCTTTTTATCCGGAATCTCCGGATACCTATGAGGTTCCAGTTTCACTGTCTCCTTATGTTTACTTTGATAAGGTGGAACATTGCCTAAAACTTCGGAACGGTCTGAACCGCAGGGCGGTGCATGCGTTAAATGAAAAAGATAGTATTGACGGAGATGAATATGGGATTTTTCCCGCAATGTACAAGCTCTGCGATCAATTGAAAGGCGGCTATGTTAGAGTACCACATCATGCGGATGTATTGGTTGATTTTAATGATGGCGATTATGCAGACAACAACAGATGTATTGATGAAACGCAGCTTAAAGTTACCGCATTAAAGCGGAAAGTGAATAACAATATTTACTCGGTAACATTGATGCTGGTAAATGATGAAAGTACAAATCGTGGAGGTATGTATTGCATTTTTCAGCCCATAGTTACAATTTCGACCGAAAAAAATAATTTCAGATTTAAGGAATATTCGGCATTGACCGACTTCGGTTTGCTGGATGAGGAAGAGCAGTCACTCGCATTGCAGTATCGTAATAAGAAAGTTTATGGAACTGGCTTGGGAACTTCTGTAAACTGGAATATCAATGATGATGGCACTGGAACTCTCTGTAATGATTTTTTCCCGGAGGTAGAAGTTCCTTCTATGGACTTTTCCGTTCCTCAAGACACTGGGATTGACAAGGAAACATTGTCCATGCGGTTCCTATCGGATTTGGATCACACGCCAAAGAAAGACAAATTATCAAAATTAAAAACTGTCATTGACGCATATGATAAATGGATTGACGGCTTAATTCAGAAGAAAGCTACACTAGAGCCTCAGTTTGAAAAGATTGCAACAGCTAATATTGCCGGCTGTAAGAGTGCCCATAAAAGGATGATGGACGGGCTTCATGTGCTTGAATTCGATGAGCAAGCATGGTCTGCGTTTTTATTGGCCAATAGAGCAATGTTTATGCAAAGAATTCATCTTAAGATTCAGGAACAAACTGCGAATATTGATCGATACCCCGGAGATGAGGAACTCTCGGAAATTTTGGATTCCCTTGACTATGCAAATCCAAATGGAATTACAGGCGACAATCATTTTTGGAGATTATTTCAAATTGCTTTTTTGCTGATGAGTATTGAATCTATCGTAAATGATGATTCTCCTGATCGAGAAGTTGTGGATTTGATCTGGTTCCCTACTGGTGGCGGAAAAACCGAGGCGTATTTAGGATTAACTGCGTTTACTATTTTTTACAGACGTCTTGCGCACTTTGAGAAATCAAAAGGAACCGCCGTAATCATGCGTTATACGTTGCGCCTGCTGGCAGCACAACAGTTCACCAGAGCATCCACCCTGATTTGTGCATGCGAATACATCCGAAATGATGCAACATCGAGGAAGTCCAAATATGGGAAATACCCATTGGGTGATTCGGCAATTTCAATCGGACTTTGGATTGGAAATGATCATATTCCCAATACTGATAAGGACGCTCAAAAATATCTGCAAAAACTGCTGGATGCATCACCTCAAAGTTTGAAATATGTTAAAGAACAAAATAATAAATTTCAAGTTTTGAAATGCCCGTGGTGCGGAACAAAAATGGTCAAGGACACACTCGGCAAAAGAACAGTAGGAACTTTTGGATACAGAATGAGAAACAACAAGTATTTTGAGTTGTTTTGCCCGCAGGAAAGTTGTTTCTTTAACCAAAGAGGAAAACTTCCGATTCAAATAATTGATCAGGAATTATATGTGTCTCCTCCGACACTATTATTTGGAACAGTAGATAAATTTGCAATGATGCCGTGGAAGCGGGAAATCGGTTCTTTCTTTGCGGTTGATTCAGAAAATCGTACGCCGGATTTGATTATTCAGGATGAGCTACATCTTATTTCTGGCCCGCTTGGAACAATGGTAGGTTTATACGAATCGGCAATCGATTTGTTGTGTAAGTCGAAGGGAGTAAGCACAAAAGTTATTGCGTCAACCGCAACAATACGGCGTGCAAAGGAACAATGTGCAGCACTTTATAATCGAGATGTGAGCCAGTTTCCGCATCCCGGTCTCGATGCCGAAGATTCATTCTTTGCAAGAGAATCTAAGATAAACTATTCCGAAGATAAATATGGTCGAAAATATATCGGAATGATGCCCTCTGGAAAGACGAAAGCGATGATGGAAATCCGTGCCATTGCCGCCCTCATGCAAAAAATCAATACAATGAAGCTTTCGGATGAGATTAAAGACAAGTTCTGGACATTGACCGTGTACTTTAATAGTCTAAAGGATCTTGGAAAATGTACGACGCTTGTTGATGATGACGTTAAAGATTTTATTAAGAGAACCGCATATAGACTTGGGGATGCCAGAGATGCACGCGTAATTGCGCGCGCAGATGAATTAACCAGTCGTGTTAGCACAACTCAGCTAAATGAAACCCTCGATAAATTGGAAAAGATGAGCTATTCAAAAGAAAATATCGAGAACAGACGCTATCCTTCGAATATTCTTTTGGCAACCAACATGATATCGGTCGGTATTGACGTAGCTCGTCTTAATGTTATGTTACTCGTTGGTCAGCCTAAACTGACAAGTGAATACATACAGGCATCCAGCCGAGTTGGGCGGTCTTTCCCCGGAGTGGCATTTACTATGTATGATGGTTCAAAAAGTCGAGATAGGTCGCACTATGAGCAGTTTAAGCCATATCATGAATCGTTCTATAAATATGTAGAACCAACAGGAGCGACTCCTTTTTCAAAACCTGCAAGAGATCGGGCGCTGCATGCTGTTATAATCGCTTTGATGCGAATGCTGGAGATGAATCTGACAACGGACGAATCCGCAGGAACATTTGTGTGTGCAGATTATAAAGAAAGGATAAAAGAACTGGAGGAAAGTTTATCGGAAAGAGCAGCTGAAATATCGGTCAGAATAAATCCGAACATGACAAGTGATGCTGAGGAAACCAAAAAGGAAATCGCAGACTTTTTTGAGGAATGGGAAAAAATGGCGGAGTGCTATGACGAAAACCATTTCTACTACGGAGAAAAATTTATGCTAAAGGCACCTGCTGATGATGAGGGCAGGCTAATGAAAGTGTTTAATACAGGCAGAGATGATTCCGCCTATGATACGATGACATCTATGCGTAATGTTGACTCGTCTGTACGTGGCAATGTTCTGGTTTGGGAGGAGGACTGAGTATATGGAACTTCCTGTTGCCAAAAAGGAGCTATTAAATAGTGTGACGCATTCTGTCCGTGCGGCGCAAGCTGTTTTACAGTATGGAGTGGGTGCAATGGTTGATTTTCCAGATCAAACCTTAATGACTGCAGCCCCTGAGTACTGGAAAGAGCAGGTCGTTCAAATTCATGATGAGCGTCTTGAGCGGGCATTGAGAGTAAATTATTTTGGACTCCCCGCAGGAAAAGAAGATGCACCGGAAGGAATTTCGTACGTTCGTTTTCCGGAATGGTATTTTTGCCCTAAATGCAGAAGATTTCAGCCTTTGAAGGACTGGATAAAAGCATATAGGAAAAAGCCGGGACGAGCTGAAAAAGATCCTAACATGATCAAATCACCGAAGTGTCCGTATTGTAATCCGGGACAGGAACTTGTGGTAGCGCGTATTATAACAGTATGTGAGTGCGGCCATATCGATGATTTTCCTTGGGTTAAGTGGGTACATTGCAAGAATACGAATGGTGGTCCTCGCAGAGTCTGTGATCATCCGGCTTTGACGTTTAAGACCAGTGCGTCATCTTCGGAAGGATTGGAAGGTCTTACTGTAACCTGTGAAACTTGTCATGCTAAAGCAACGCTTAAAAATGCATTTGAAAAGGATGGTTTGCAAAAGCTTGATGAAAAATATCCGGGACAGTATGGATTCAAATGTGAAGGAAAACATCCTTGGAAGCATACAAAGGAGTTATGCAGTAGATATCCTAAAGTACTGCAGCGTGGTAGTTCTTCTGTTTATTTTCCTGTAACGGAAAGTTCTCTGGTTATTCCGCCATACTCAAGTCAAATCAACCAAAAAGTCGAGAGCAGTAAGGGATTTGAAAAATGTAAGGAGGTCATTTCCAGATATAAAAAGAGTAGTGCTATCCCGAAAGCACTCTTGCCTACACTGATTGAAGAACAAATTAAGAGCTCCTCTAATGATATTTCACTGGAAAAAGGTATTGAATCGAAAAAGGTTTATGACATTTTAGAGAGAAAGTGGATGTCTACAGATCCTGAAGATGAATACACTACTACAAGCGTCAAATATCGAGCGGAGGAATATGAGGCATTAAATGGAGAAGTATCTTTTCCGACAGGAGATGGGGGTGATTTTGTAAGAGAAGCGACAGATATTTCCGCTTATAAAATCCCCTATATAAAAAGCATCTCCTTGATTCATAAGGTCAGAGAGGTGCAGGCGTTAATCGGATTTTCACGGCTTAATCCGATTGAGCCGGCAGTGTCTAAGGAAAATGCAGAAAGGCTTGTTTCAGTAAAACAACCAGAAACAGATTGGTATCCTGCTTATGAAGTACGCGGCGAAGGAATATTCATCGAGTTTGACAATGATGCCATATCCGAATGGAGCAAAGCACATCCAGAGGTTCAGGAGCGTGTGAATATTCTCAACACTAACTATCAAAAGTCCTACATCGGAAGCATTCGCTCAAGGACGATTTCGGCGAAATTTCTTTTACTTCATACAATATCACATCTGTTGATAAAGCAGCTGAGTTTTGAATGTGGGTACAGCATTGCGGCACTGAAAGAAAGACTTTATTGCAGTGAAGCCGAAGAAGGACGGCAAATGGCTGGTGTGTTCATCTATACTGCAAGCGGTGACTCCGAAGGTACTTTGGGCGGCTTAGTCAGGCAGGGACGAAGCGATACTTTCCCTGCCAGATTTAAGAAAGCGATGGAGTCTGCTATAACCTGCTCAAATGACCCGGTATGCAGCTTGAGTAAGGGTCAGGGACGCGATTCGCTGAACCTGTCAGCATGTTATGCCTGTTCTCTGATTCCGGAAACAAGTTGTGAGGAATTCAATGCCTTCTTGGATCGTGGAATGATTGTCGGAACGTATGAGAATCGAACAATCGGATTTTATTCAAGTCAGCTGTATGGAGGCGCTGGTTGGAAACGCATAAAGCTCCGCGGATAAAATATCGTTTCTAAAAGATTTTTGATTTTGCTTTGTGGGCTTCACATTTTTGTGTGAGGCTCACATTGTTAAAACCATCGAAAAGATTGGCGAAGATTAAATGAAAATTATGCAAGAATTATTTACAAAAAGGAACATTCTACTTGGTACAATAATTATTCTATTGGTTGCTGTATTTTCTTACGTTGAAAACTGCAAGGACAAGCAAAGAGCCGCTGAACGAGAAGAATGTCAAAATGCTATTATCGCATCCGCAGAAGAAAACGGATTGCAAGATGTGACCGTCGTACTTTCTAAAAATACAGAATATGACTGGTATGAAGCAAATATCAGTTGTTCGAATTTTGGTGATTTCTCTCCGAAGAAAATGATTGCAATTTATAATGGCATTAAAATTCCAAAAGCTGGAGACACATCTGTCGTATTGGGCACTGTTACTTCTGGAGCTGATCGATATAGTATTTATACATCAAGCAATTCGGTTTCGGTTTATAGAAATCACGATTGTATATATGAAGGTCCGCAGACATCAAAAACTTCAAACCGCTCTGGTGGAGTAAAACAGCGGAATACTACGCCTGCCATGACAGAGCAAGAAGCAAAAGCTCTAAGAGGATCGGGCTATCACGGGACTCGCCCAAAATCTTCAGCAGAGGATACAGAGTTAGCAGCAGCAATGAATAAGTGTAGGAAATGCGGGATGCATACTACAAACGGAAAGAATAGCTTGTGCGATGCTTGCTTATATAATAAGAATCACGGTCTGGATTGATTCAAGGACTTTGACAAATTTAAGAGCGGATTATTGGGGAGGTCATTGTGGAACCATCAAAAGTAACCAGCGTTAATAGCCGTGCGGAAGAACTGTTCGTTCAGCTGTTCTGTGAAGCATTCTCTGCAAATAAAACGAAAGACCGCGCCGTATAAGGAACACAGCTTATGCAAGCAATGTTTTCGTCTATACAAAAACACTTTTTGCGTTGCAAAATGCTTGTTGGGGAGTGCCCCAAACCCCTTTGTTCTGCATTTTCCAATGCAGGCTACGCATCCCTGCGGGACGCTTTTTACCCAGTGATGCTCTCCGGGTCGTTGAGGACTTGCATGAGGTGCGATGCAGCTTCTGCCAGAGAAGCATACTTCATCTGTTCCGGGACAGGCGCATCCAGAAGCAAAACGCCCCATTCCTGCATACAGTCCGCAAATTCCTTTTGCGCTAACAGTGCAGCATCCCGGCGCACCTCCGGGGTCACTGCGTCGTCCAAAACGTAGTCAACGTTAAATTTTCCGTTGCGGTCCTCGGTCAACTCTACCATGGAGTAATGCTCCTCCCAGTAGTGGCAATACCAGACCCTGCCGCCAATTTCCTCCATGTCGGAGCGCAGATCTTCTTCATCGTTCCATTGCGAAATCTCGGAAAGAATGCTTTGCAGCTGCTCATACGCTTGCTGTTCGGCAAGGGTGACTTTTTTGCAACGGTATTCCCGTTGGATGGTGCGCTGCCAGTACAATGCCAACTTCCCTTGTTTTGCCCGCTCGATCGCATCCTGAATGTCGGCTAAAATGCTGTACTGCGGTTCTCTCATTTTGACACCCCCGAATCAATTCTTTAGGAAACAATACATCCTATAAGAATGATTATAGCCGAAAGGAATGCAAAAGAAAAGCGCATCGGCTAAATTTCAGCCGATGCGCTTGCAAAGTTTGCGATTTATTCTTCGTTTGTGAGGTAGGGGAGATTGCTGATATAGGTATCCAGCAAATCGAGGGCAGCTTTCTTCTGGATGGGGGTCAAGCCTTCCAGTCGCTTGCGGATCTCGTCGTCGGTCACATGAGATGCACTGGGAACCAGATCACACAACAATGTGTCTGCGGAAATATTCAGAGCGTTCAGAAGTTTAACAATGGTGGCAAGGCCGGGTTCCTTTAAGCCACGCTCTACCATGCCGATATAGTTGGAGGAAAGCTCGGATTTTTCCGCAAGTTGTTCCAGCGTCAACCCATGCTTTATACGCTGCTCCCGCAGTCTCTGTCCAAAAAGCTCTTTCATAGCGCAACCTCATCCTATCGTGTTCTTTACACTCCATAGGATACCTGTTAAACGCATGAACATACACAATCGAAAGAGATGAACAATTCCGTTAAAGATTGAACTAACAAAAAAAGATTGCCGGAAGCAGACCTCTTACGGTCAACTCCCGGCAATTTGTTCTTATCGAGCCTGCTCGTTCTCCTGTGCTGGCTTTTCTTCCGCAAAAAATCGTTCCACGTTTTTCTGTGCCCGAACCAGTCCCTGCATCTCATTCCGTGCCTTGCGGTAGTCCGGGTAGGCGGCTTTCTTCTTGGTCAGCAGTTCTGCAAACTCCGCATCCAGTTCCTTAACCTTCGGCAACTTTTGCATCTCAGCCTCGTCAAAGGCAGCTTTCGCCGCCTTGTGCAGAGTAATCTCCTCCCGGTGGGCTTCCAGAAAGGTTTTGCTGTACCCGGCTTTCCGATAAGCAGCGTACACATCACGGGTCTTGGCATAGTTGATGATGTGAGTTTTCAGCACGGCGATTTCGGTCAACCTCGCTTCTGCCGCTTTGATGGCATCCCCCATAGCATGATAGCGTTCCGTTGCCGCCGTCGCACGTTCCCGCAGTTCCTCTGCGCTACCGATTTTCTGCTCCTGCAAGAACAGCAGGGTTTTGGACATCTCTTTCAGGTTGAACTTGGTTGCCCACTTTTTGTAGCCGACACTTTTGCCCTCTGCCATTTTCCCCTGAATATCCACCAGCAACTGAAAGGGCTGCTCTTTGGGCGGCTTCTTCTGGTACGGTTGGTGTTTCACCTTGCCCTCCAGCACCGCCTTGATTTCATCCTCGCCATAGCCGGTGCCCAGTGTACGGAACCGGATAAAACGTTTCTGCCCCTTGCCCTTCACCGACGTGTACTTGCCACGTTTCACCTCATATCCCTGCCGCTCCAGCTTTCGCAGAAAAGTTTCGTAATCTCCCGGCTTTTCTGCAAGGATGGTGTCGATGATTCCGCACAGACGGTCACGATTGCTCTCTTTCGGCGGGTAGACAATGCGCTTTTGACGCTCCCGATAGGGCTTCTTTTCAATGACGGACAGCTGATGCTCTAAGCAAATCAGGTCACTCAACCGCTGCACTGCCAACGCCGAAAAGAAAAAATCCCGGAACTTTCTGGTGCCATCCAGTGCCGTGGAGTTAAAGATCACATGGTTGTGGATGTGCTGCCGGTCCGTGTGGGTGGCAACAACAAACGCATACTTGCCCTTGGTAAAACGCATGGCCAGTTCGTAGCCCACCTTGTTAGCTTCCTCTGCAGTGATTTCCCCCGGAC
>ERZ827150.2442-NODE-2442-length-20013-cov-2.812306_pt1 | contig 20013 bp, 13 predicted proteins | sample MGYA00519779_ERZ827150 | MGnify/ENA primary metagenome ERZ827150 (study PRJEB31778, sample SAMEA3449267) | human gut metagenome | biome: human gut; feature: human-associated habitat; material: faeces | place: United Kingdom | collected 2010/2012 ...
AACAAGATGTGCCGGATGTTATCATAAGCGGCAACCTCGTCTTCTATAATAACCACATTCATAATATATTGATTTAAGTTATATCATCTAATACTTTATGTCTTGATCCGTTTGTCCCCTCAAGGGCAGGCGGACCCAAAAACGGCTCTCCTCGTCGCCCGTCATTATTCCTTTCCCCAACAACAGCCGGAAACGGTTGTCAAGATTCTTCAGCCCGATCCCGTTTCTCTCCACCTCGTCCAATCGGGGTTGTTTGGGATTGATAATCAATATTGACGATGAATCCGTATCTTTCTCGGTTTTTATCGTAATCGTCATGGGTTTTCTCGCGCTGATCGCGTTGTGTTTCGTCACGTTCTCGATCAATGGCAACAACGAAAGCACCGGCAGCCGCTCATCCAAAAGCGTCTCATCCACCTCGATCTCAAAACGGAGCTTCTCATCATATTTCACCCGAAGCATAAAGCGGTATTTCTCAAGAAAATCCAGCTCTTCTCGCAACGAGACCAATCCTTTGCGCTCACTCTGCAAGATGTAGCGGAAGACTTGCGACAAGTTATCCAAATAACCCAATGATTTCTCTTTTTGATCCTCGGCGATCAATCCATAAAGCGAGTTCAGGGAATTAAAAAAGAAATGGGGATTAATCTGGTTGCTCAAGGCATCGAGCCGGCTCTGAAGTGATTCTCCTCTCAGCAACTCCATCTTACGTTCATATTCCTTTTGCCTGATATTTAGGAGATAGATGCGACTTAGCGTATAGATCACGACCGCCAAGGTCACGATCCCATTATACCAAGCCTCAATAGGCACGTGCAAATATCTGGGAATATGGCGCATCCGTCTGTCCGACCATTTAACAAGGAACTCGCGGATCTGATCGTGGGCCAAATGGTTGACCGTTTCTATCCAGGGCCAGATAAAGAGGTTGGCGATCGCCAGGAAAACAATCGCGCAAAGAGCCGTCGCCGCGAAATGCTTGACATGTAACAATCGGCGAGGCTGCCAAACGGTATTGATAACCAATAAAAGCCATGAATAAATAACGAAAAAGAGGCATTCAAATACCAGCAGCATAATACTCTCTTTCCTAAGATCAAACCCAAGGCGATTGGACAGGTCCAGGCAATCCATCGCCTCTTCCGACACCATAAACAGTCCCGTCAACAAGGCGATCACGGCGATGATCCACCATTTCTTGAATAACAAATTCTTCACGTTTCCCATAACTGATTCGTTTTTTGCAAAAGTAAAGGATCGCCACGAATAACGCCCTATTCCTGTCCCGGTTTCCACACCCGATTATTTCGCACTCAGTCGGCATCTTTTCGCACTCAACCGAAAACGAACCTAAACGCACGCTTTATTCTTCAATTTCGCGGTAAATCAAATTTGTAATCAACATGAAAACAGCAAAAACAATCTTATTGGCCAGCGCGCTTTGCGCATCTTCGCCTTTCCTATTCGCGCAAAATATAGTAAGCGAACAATATACGATTAAAGGGCAGATTGTCGATTCCCTGACTAACGAGCCGGTCTCGTTCGCCACCATCAGGATCGAGTCCGCGGCTGAAAGCTCCGAAAAGCCACTCGCCTTGCTGGCGTGTGGTATCGATGGCTATTTTTCCGTGACGATGGATGAGCATGGCCCCTATTATTTTAATATGAGCTCCATCGGGAAAAATAATGCCCTGCGGAAAATAGAGCTACCCAAGGGCACCATGACATGGGACGCCGGACAACTGTATATGACAGACGATACGGAAATGCTGAACGAGGTAACGGTCTCCGCCCAAAAGCCTCTTGTCAAGGCGGAGATCGACAAGCTCACCTACAGCCTTGAGGAGGATCCCGAAGCCAAGGTCAGCAATACGCTCGATATGCTGCGCAAAGTCCCGATGATTACGGTCGATGGCGATGATAATATCCAGCTTAAGGGCAGTGGCAATTTTAAGATCTACCTGAACGGCCGACCGTCGGGCTTGCTGAGCAACAATCCTTCCGCCGTACTGAAAAGCATGCCGGCCTCCAACATCAAGGACATAGAGGTCATTACCGATCCCGGAGCCCGCTACGACGCGGAAGGCGTCAGCGGCATCATCAACATCATCACGGTCAAGCGGACGATCGACGGCTATACGGCGACCGCCTCGCTGGAGGGAAGCGTGAAGCAAACCTATAACGCGGGCCTTTTCCTCTCGATGAAAGCGGGGAAACTGGGTTTGACCGCCAACTATAATTATGAATATGAGAACGAACCGACCGCCGATCTTTATTCTTTCCGTGAGAACCTGAACGACGCGACCAACCATTTCCTCACCCAAACCGGGACTCTGAAGGAAAAAGAACGGATGCATCGGGGCTATCTGGAAGGCTCGTTCGAGATTGACTCTCTTAACTTGATTACCGTCGACGCTAATCTTTTCCGGAAGACACAACGAGAATATTCCAATATGGACGTCACCATGACCGACATGAATGGCAATCCGGTCTATGCCTACAACCTTTTCAGCGAGAACAAGCCGGTATTCGGTTCCTTCGAGATGAATGCCAACTACCAGCACCTGACCCAAAGGGCGGGCGAGGCGTTAACGCTCTCCTACCGTTTCACCAACGATCCGGGCGACGACGAGGCCTGGATCACGGTCGAGGGACAAGGCAGCTATCCTAATCTCCGCCAATGGGATACCAACCGGGCCAAGACGAACGAGCACACGGCACAACTCGATTATACCCTTCCGATCGGTAACCATACGCTCGAGATGGGCGGCAAATACATCCTGCGGCAGACCGACAGTAAAGTCAATCATCGGCTATTCGACGAGACGACAAACGCCTGGGGCGAGGTGGCCGAAAGTTTTCTCGACTTCACCCATACGCAGAACATCTATGCCCTTTATCTGGGTGACGCCATCAAATTAGGCAATTGGGGCATTAAGGCCGGCATCCGGGGCGAAGGCACCGCGTTGAAAGTCGACTACAGGAACGATCCAGCCCAGAATTTCTGCTCCAACTTCATCGACCTCGTCCCGAACATGACGCTCTCCTACGCCCTGACCGAGTCGCAACAACTCCGGGTCGGTTATAATATGCGCATCCGCCGGGCCGGCATCGATCACCTGAATCCCTATGTCGATGAGCGTGATCCGCTGAACATCTCGTATGGTAATCCCGATCTTGAGTCGGAGAAGAGCAACAGCGTCAATCTCAATTACACGTTGTTTAACTCAAAATTCAACATGAACGCGAGCGTCAGCCACACGTTCGTCAACAACGCCATCGAACAATATGTCTTCATGAAACCGGACGAGCCGAACGTATCGGTGACCACCTTCGGCAATATCGGCAAACGGAGCCAGACAGGGCTTTTCCTCTATCTCAACTGGATGCCCATTCCCAGTATCCGTTTCTTCATGAATGGCGGCATCGATTACGTCAAGCTGAGCAGCGAGCAGGGCGGTTACTCCAACGAGGGCCTCAGTGGGCGCGTCTTCGGAGGCCTTCAGTTCAACTTCCCGAAAGACTTCCGCCTTCACCTGAACGCCGGTTATTTCATGCCCGAGGTCCAGCTGCAAGGCAAGCGGGGCGCCTTCCTCACCAATGGGATCACGCTCAACAAGGATCTCTTCAACAAGCGGCTCACCATCGCGCTCTACTGCAAAAGCCCGTTCATGAAAACCTGGAAGATCAGCGACAGGGTCGAAGACCAGAACTTCGTCATGCTCGAAGAGGAACGCAAATGGATGCGCGACTTCGGCATCACCATCTCCTATCGCTTCGGAAGCCTGAAGACCGACCTGCCGAAGGTGATCAAGGGCATTGTCAACGACGATGTGAAGTAGCTTTCCAGCTCTCGAACCCCTTATCCAGGTTATAGACCTTGAAGCCCTTATCAATCAATTGCCAAGCGGCGATCCGGCTCCGGCCACCGCCCTTGCAGTAGACAGCGACCGGGCGTGATTTATCCAACAACCGCTCCGCTTGATCGATGAAATCGGCCGATTTCATGTCAAGCAGCCGGGCGTTGGGGATCGCGCCCGCCTCGTGTTCCTCGGCTGTCCGTACATCCACAAGCTGTATGGCCGGATCGCGCGCCAACAGGTCGTCCAGCTCCTCGACACTGACGGTCTCGTACATCGGCACCGAAGGATTCAGCAACCGCAAGTAATTCTCAAGGCCACTGCCCCGCAACAGGGAGCCCCTCGCGCAAACAATCCCTTCCGGATTCACCAACAGGAGGCTGTTCTCCTCCCAGCCCCGTACGGAAACCCATTCGAACCCGCTCTCATGGAAATGGGCATAAGCGCCCCGGATATAGAATTGGATATCCGACTTGAAATAGACCGAGTCCGTTGTGCTTGTCTCGACCAGCACATATTTACCACGCAAATCCTCAGGGAGATGGACCGTATCGCCCATTTGGGTCACGCCAACGATCCGCCCGACGCGATCGCCTACTTCCGGACCCTCTTTCGCGTTCGATATCGGAGCACATGCCAATCCGAACGCGCACACTGCCATAAATAAGTATGTTCTCAATTCTTTGGAAATTATATAATCAACAATATTCTGACGCAAGATCACAAAAAATCAGGAAATATGCAACAGAGGGACCTAATACCCATTGGAACCACTTTAAGAAAAGCCAAAATCTCTCCCGAAAGAAATATCAATCCTCTTCGGAGAAAACTCCAATCCTTTCCGAACAAAACTCCAACCCTTTCCGGACAAAACCGGCTTTTCTTTCGGAGATAAATTTCAGATAGACTTAAGTAAAAATTATCTTGTCCTCCCGATACAGGCGCATATCAGGACACAGAACCCACAAACGACAAACAGGATCCCGGTCGTCTTAAGTTGATCGCCAAGGCCGACCAATGGCGACACCAATCCTCCGAAGGCGAAAGAAACAGCGCCCAATAAAGCGGAAGCGCTTCCGGAATATTGCCGGCCACTATCCATCGCCAAGGTGGTGGCCGAAGTGAAACAGAGACCTAGAGAAAACAGGATTCCCAGGATAAAACACTCATACAGCCAGAAAGAGCAACCGGAGAACAACGCGATCATCTCGCCGATCGAGAAAAACATCAAGCCATAAGCGCCATACATCGCGCCGTTCTCAATACGTTTGAAACGGGCCGCCAAAGCGGCTGAAATGACGATCGCCAGGGCATTCAAACCAAAATAAAGACTGAACTGGAACGGCGTAAAACCATAATGAACCTGCATGATAAACGGGGCTGAGGCGATATTCACGAAAAGAGCAGCTTGGGCGAACCCAAGCTGCGACATGTACCCCATATAAGTACGGTTCACGAATAAAGGTTTGAAGTATGATAGAACATGCGTGAATTGGGATTGAACACGCCTTTCCCGGGGTAATGATTCCTTGAAATGGAAACAGGAGAGCAGAAGCAGACAGCCGATCAACGCCAGGATGATAAATATGCCCTGCCAACCGATCAAGTCTGTCATCGCGCCTCCAACGACAGGTGCCATGACGGGAGCGATGCCATTAATCGATCCCACGATTCCCAGTATACGAGCCAGCTCCCGCCCCTTAAACAGGTCGGTCGCAATGGAACGAGCGATCACAATACTGCCTGCCGCGGCGACACCTTGCGCCAACCGGCACACGATAAATTGGTTTATCCCGGAAGAGAACAGGCAGAGCGCCGTCGAGACGATAAAGAACGAAAGCGTCCAAAGCAATACCGACCTGCGACCATAACGGTCACTCATAGGCCCGAAGACAAGTTGTCCGAGCGCCAAACCAACCATACAGGCAGTCAAACTCAGCTGAATCATAGAGACAGACGTACCAAACCAATGTGTCATCGAGGGCAGGGCCGGCAAATACATATCCGTCACAAAGGGTCCGAAAGCCGTCAAGAATCCCAAAAACACCAAAAGGAAAACCTCATAAGAGGCTATATAACAGGTTATCGCTTTCATCGTGCGCCTCCTCCTAAAGCATTATATAGATTGATGACAGAGCTCAATCGCGTAAACCGATCGGAAACAACACTCAACCGGGCGCTCAACAGGGATTGGCGAGCCGTCAGCACATCCAGGTAAGTCGCGTCGCCAGCCCGATACAAGGCTTCGGCGGTCGTTACGCTCCGCTCCAATTCCTTTTGTTGCTTCTGGTGGAATTCCAGGTCCCGGCCTGCCGATTCGGTCGCGTAAAGCGCATCATTCACCTCCTGTCCGGCCTCGAGCAACGCCTGCTTGTAATTCAGCTTGGCAATCTCCTCCTCCGCCTTCGAGACCTTGAGGTTCGAGATCAATTGGCCCCGATTGAAGATGGGCTGGGTCAACGAGGCGATCGCCGACAAGATCCAACCTCCGGGATTGCTGACCACCTCACCTAATGAGTTGGTCCATCCGGCACTCCCGCTCAAGACCAAATTCGGATAAAAGGCCGAACGAGCCTGGTTCGTCGAATAATAGGCGCTGGCCAACTGCATCTCGGCCTGGACCACGTCCGGACGTTTCGACAAGAGACGCAAGGGAATACCGATATGAAGGCTTTCCGGAAGCTCCTGTGCGGCAAGTGTCGAGCGCTCGATCGTGCGTGAGGTCTCGCCTAACAAGGTACACAAGGCGTTTTCAGTCTCCCGTACCTGGCGAAGCAGGTCGTTGTGCGAAGCCTTCAGCTCATAAAGGCTCGCACGGGCTTGTGTCACGGCGTTCTCCGTCTCCTCGCCCACACGCAACAAGGATTCCATCATCCGTACCTGCTCTTGCCAAACCTCCATCGTTGAGAGACTGATCGCGACCTGCTCGTCCAACATCAACAACGTATAATAACTATTGGCGATCGAAGCGATCAACGATGAGCGGATCGCCTGCTTATAAGCCTCCTGTTCTGCCAGAGTCGTCTGCGCCTCCTTCTTGGCGTTTCTCAATTTCCCGAAAAGATCTATTTCCCAGCTGGCTTGAACAGGCAATTCATAGGTTTTTGTCGCTTTTGCCCCATCCGTCCGGGTTATGGTTCCCTGTGGCGACAAAGTCAGCGATGGCAAGAAAGCCAAACGAGCGGAGGTCAGTTGAGCTTTTGCCTGGTCAATCCTCAAAAAGGCTACACGCATATCCGTATTATTCTCCAGCCCATGATTGATCAGTTCCCGCAAGATGGGATCCTTGAATAAGTCCGTCCAAGGCAAATCGCCTAAGGTCAGCGAGTCGTCCGCCGGCACTGGATCGACTGCCCTATATAAACTATCTGTCGGCAATCCCTCAGGCCGCTGATAGTCGCGGTATATGGAGCAACCGCTTAATACCGCCAATGAAAATATCGCATATATTATTCTTCTCATAATTTTCTCTCCTCTTTACGTTTACCCATTACTCGCTCTTCCACGTACTGGAACGTGATGAAAAAGGCAGGTGTCACGAACAACAGGGCGATCGTACCGATCAACATACCTCCCACGGCACCAACGCCCAGCGAGATGTTACCATTAGCGCCAACCCCCGAGGCGAACATAAGCGGCAACAAACCGAAAATCATGGTCAACGCCGTCATCAGGATCGGACGCAAACGGACACCGGCCGCCGAAATCGCCGCTTGCGACAAGGACATGCCCTCCTTTCTGCGTTCCGAAGCATATTCCGTCAACAAGATCGCCGTTTTCGAAAGCAAGCCGATCAGCATGATCAATCCGGTTTGCAAGTAGATATTATTCTCGATTCCCCACAGTCGGGCGAAAAGGAAGCTTCCCATCAGTCCAAACGGAACGGAAAGAATCACCGCCATCGGAATAAACAAGCTCTCATAAAGCGCACAAAGAATCAAGTATATGAACAGGATACAGATCGTATAGATGATTACCGTATCGTGCGAGTTCGCCATCTGCTCCTCCTCGCGGGTCATTCCCGAAAACTCATAGCCATAACCGGTCGGAAGCGTCTCCGCCGCTACCTCTTTTACGGCATTGATGATATCACCCGAACTATAACCTGTAGCCGGCATTCCCTGGACACTGATAGAGGTAAACATGTTGAACCGCGTCAAGCTTTCCGCCCCATAAGTCTTGCTCAATTTCACGAACTGGCTGACCGGCGCCATTCCTCCGGACGTCTTCACGAATATATTGTCAAGAGACTGCAGACTGCTCCGGCTTTCGGAGGGTGCCTGGATGATAACCCGATACAATTTCGTGAACCGGTTGAAGTTGGAGGCGTAAACGCTGCCCAAATAACCAGACAAGACCGACAAGACCTCCTCGGTGGTTGTCCCCGCCCGCTGGCATTGCGCCTCATCCACGTCAACCCGGTATTGAGGGAATTCCGCGCTGAACGAGGTATAGGCCATCTGGACCTCCGGACGGCTATTCAGCTTCATCAGGAAATCGTTGGTCACCTGACTCAAGGCATCAACCCCTTTTCCGGAACGATCCTGCAAATAAAGCTCAAAACTGTTACCCGTTCCGTAACCAGAGATCATAGGTGGAGAGAAGACAAATATCTTGGCGTTCTTGATATGCGCTGTCCGTCGATAGATATCTGCGGAAATCGCGTCCACGCTATTCTCCTTTCCAGGCCGCTCATCCCAATGCCTCAATTTCACGATAAACATACCATGTGAGGCACCACTACCTGATCCCATACCAAAACCGGCGACTTTATTGAAATTCTCTATTTGCGAGATCTCCATCAACTCCTTTTCAATACGTCCCATAATCTCGGAAGTCTCAGCCAAAGTACTACCGGCAGGCGTATCGACACTCACGAAAATAGAGCCTGTATCCTCGGAGGGTACCAAGCTTGTCTTGGTCGTTCCCATAAAGTAAATGAGTAAGGCCGCCGCAGCCACAAGCGCGCTCCAGGCCAACCATTTCCGCTTAATCAGGAATTTCGTTCCATTCTTGTATTTCAAGACGATCCGTTTGAAAGCCGTCTCGAACGCCATCCGGAAACGGGTGGAGAACTCCGGTTTCTTTCCCTCTACCAGAATCTCGTTAGGTCGCAACAACAGGGCGCAAAGGGCCGGCGACAAGGTCAACGCATTGATCGCCGAGATACCGACCGCAACCGCCATCGTGATACCAAACTGTGTATAGAAGACACCCGATGTACCGCCCATGAACGACACGGGGACAAATACGGCCATAAAGACCAAAGTCGAAGTCACGATAGCGGATGAGATACCGCTCATCGCGTCGATCGAGGCTTTATAGGGTGACCGATATCCCTCGTCAAAACGAACCTGTACCGCCTCAACCACGATGATGGCATCGTCGACAATCGTACCGATCGCCAGGACCAGCGCGAACAACGTCAACAAGTTAATGCTGAATCCCGCGATATAGAGAACCGCGAAGGTTCCGATCAGCGCCACAAATATGGAAATCGTCGGAATCAAGGTCGAGCGAGGATTCTGCAAGAAGAAATAGACCACCAGGACCACCAGGACGATCGCCTCCAAAAGCGTTTTGATCACCTCTTGGATCGAGGCATCAAGGAAGTTCTTGGTACTCATCAGTTCCACGATCTCCATATCCTCGGGCAAGCTCTCGCTCAGCTCCGCCAAATATTTGTCGATCTCCTGAATGATCTCATTCGCGTTCGTCCCCGCGGTCTGGTTGATCATGCAAGTTGATCCTGGCGCTCCATTGACCGATCCCGTATAGGTATAACTTTGGGAACCCAGCTCGACATCAGCGATATCCTTGAGTCGCAAGACACGTCCGTCATCATAGGCCCGGATCACGATCTCCTCAAACTCCTCTTCCTTTTCCAACCGGCCACGATATTTCAGGGTGTATTGGTATACGTTCTTGGAATCCTCGCCAATCGAGCCCGTCGACGCCTCGATATTCTGACTGGAAAGAGCGGCCTCCACATCACTTGGCTCCAGTTCATACCGAGCCATCACGTCAGGCTTCAACCAAATACGCATCGCGTAATCACCACCCATGATGTTTACTTCACCCACACCAGAGATACGCTGGATCTGAGGCTTCACGTTAATACTTAAATAGTTGGTCAGGAAGGTCTCATCGTAGGTTCCTTTCGGGCTATACAATCCAAAGATCTTCAACATACTGCTTTGGCGCTTCATCGTCGTCACGCCCACCTTTGTCACCTCGGCCGGCAACAAAGAGGTCGCCGTTGACACCTTATCCTGCACGTTGACAGCCGCCATATCCGGATCACTGCCCTGCTTGAAATAGACCGTGATCTCGGCACTACCCGTATTGCTGGCAGTAGAGGTCATGTAGGTCATGTTCTCCACACCGTTAATGGCCTCCTCAAGCGGCACGATAACACTCTTCTGGACCGCCTCTGCGTTCGCTCCACTATAGGTCGTGGAGACACGTATTGTCGGCGGCGCGATATCCGGATATTGCTCGACAGGCAAGGCGTAAAGACCGATCAGGCCCGCCACAAGAATAACGACCGAAATAACGATCGACAAGATCGGTCGATCTATAAAGTGCTGCAATTTCATGATCAATCCTCCTTCACGTTTGTGGAAGACACAATGGTTCCCTCCTTCAATAATCCAGCGCCCTCAGCGACAATAACATCACCAGCGCTCAATCCATCCTCGACAATATATTCCTTGCCATCATTAATCTCGAAAACCTTGATCGGGGTCGACACCGCTTTACCATCCACAACCTTATAGGCGAAAATACGGTCCTGGATCTCATATGTTCCTCCTTGCGGAATAACAATACAACGGCTCCGCTCATAAGGAACAATCACGTTGGCAGAGCCGCCGCTCAACAATCGCCCCTCCTTATTCTCGAACACAGCCCGCAGGCTAACCGTTCCAGTGGTCTTGTCGATAATGCCACTGATCACATCCACTTTGCCCTTGTGCTCATAAACCGTCCCGTCATTCAGCTCGAGCGAGACCTCCGGCATGGAAGCCAGCGCCTCTTTCAAAGAACCATATTCCGCTGTCAGGGCAAGCACCTGTTTCTCCGTCATGGAGAAATAGACATACATTTCAGAATTATCCGAAACCCGTATCAAAGGATCAGTCATCGACGAGCTGACCAACGCGCCAATACGATAAGAGGTCATGCCCGCATTGCCATCCACAGGACTCTTCACCTCCGTATACGACAAGTTGTTAGCGGCATTCTCCCTTTCTGCCAAAGCCTGGGCGAGCGACGCTTTCGCACTCTTGTAATTATTCTCGGCCGTTCGCAATTCAAAATCGGAAATAACCTTGTCCTTAAACAAGGCCTGTTTCCCTTCAAGGGTTTGTTTAGCGATCGCCTCGTTCGCCTCTGCCGTCGCCACGGAAGCTTCCGCCTGTTTCAAGGCTGCCTTGTAAGGGACCTGATCTATAACAAACAGGGTTTGTCCTTTACGGACAAGAGCACCCTCCTCAACCAGCACTTGCGTGATCAACCCGGACACTTGAGGACGTATTTCCACATCCTGACGCCCTTCAATCACAGCCGAATACTTGACCGACAAGTGTCGGTCTTCCGGACTTAATGTCATAAGAAGATAATCGTCATTCTCATCTCCTCCCATTTTATTGCTCTGGCATCCAGAGAATAAAACAATACTACACAAACCTACTACAATAATACTTCTTACCTTCATCTGTATTTAAAATTGAATAATTCGAAGGCAAAAGTACAGGACGGCTATGCGGTTCCATTTGAACAAAAAGAGCAATCATTTGTCCATATAGGCCCTATTAGAAATAATTAGCAAGACACATATTTATTTAAGGTAAAAAATTGTTTACATAGCGTCTCATTCTCTTACTTTTAGGGCGTCAATACAGAAGAGCCATGATACAAGACAAACTATTCCCGATCTTTCCGGAGAACCTGCGCATACCAGGCCAGATCTTGCTTGTTCCTCCTCAGGAATTCCATAAGCTCAAAGGAATCGACCTGGGGAAAAACCGTCTGTTCCTCCTGGTTTGCTCGGGAAATCTGTCCTTATACCTGAATGGGAAACCGCACGAGATGAGAGCTTGCACATTCCTGGACCTCCTGGAAATGGTAGATGTACAAGTCGGTCAACTAAGTCACGACTTAAGGGCATGGTGTTTGTTCATTACATTCCCTTTCGCGAGCGAGTCAATGAAAAACCTGAGGATTATGCCACAGAAGCAATTGATGAAATGGCTGCATATTCCCATATTGACCTTTTCGAAAGAGGACTGTAGTCTGCTGGAAAGACAGCTCCTGCTGTTGGAGGAAAGTTTAAATAAAATGAGTCACCATTACCGGCAAGAGATGGTACAAATGTATTTTAAGGGCTTTAGCATGGAATTGGGAAATATCCTGTTTGCCCTCGAGGATAAAATTCCGGATGACAATTCCTGTGTAGACAAGCGAGATTTTATTGTGGTTCATTTCATGAAACTCGTCTCCAAATATTACCGAACAGAGCATAATATTCAATTTTATGCGGATAACCTGTGTGTTTCCCCTAAACACCTGACTCGTATTCTTAAGGAGATGCTAGGGAAAACACCACATGATATCATTTGCGACGAGATCACGCATTATGCCATGGCGATGCTTGAGGATGACAAGATTCCTGTCAGGCAAATTGCTGAAGAACTGCATTTCTCCGACCAAGCCTCATTTTGCAAGTTTTTCAAGAAGCAAATGGGTATCCCGCCAATGGTCTATCGCAAGAAGATAACGCTGCCTTACCGCACCAGCACCTCGTCCATGAAGAACCAGGCGGGATAGCCGACGCCATAATGCCAGCTGGGGCACATACCCAACGCCTCGATCTCGACCTTGATGTAGCGGGCCTTGACCGGTTGGTCAACACTGGCTTTCCCCTTCACGAACTTGATCTTCGGATCGCGGTCCTCCGGAAACTCGAAAGAGCCGAAAGCGGTGTAGTTCACGTTGTCCGACGAGATGGAGTATTTGCCCCCTTTAGGCAAAAGGACCCAACCGCCCAGCTGGTGCAGGAAATCCGACTCGATGGAGGTGAAGGTCTTCTCCTCGCCCAGGTCGAGGATAAAGGCGCCATCGACCCCGTTCCAGCCGACCCAGCTCTCCACGTAGGTGGTACCGCCATACAGGTCGTCGGTAAGGGCTGTCTCGCCCAGCGACTTATACTTGTCGTCGGGTGGAGCGATCCAGGTCACCTTCGCCCCCGCGGCCTTGTTGGGCTCCGACTGGGGCAGGAAGCGTTCCTTATAAAGCGCGTAATACTCCTCGGGCGGGTTATTGCGCTCGTTGAGCGTCTTCACGCCATAGCGGGTGGTCCACTCGTGGAACCGCTCCAGCTTCTGCCGGATCGCCGCCTTGTCCTGGTCGTTGGATGTCCTGGCGATCTCCAGCTCGGCGTACATCAGGGAGATACGCGACAGGCGAACCCGGTCGAGATAGAGCGGATCGTCCGCCACGGCCCGCTCGGCCTTGTCGAACAGCTCATTGTAGGTCTTCATCAATTGCGGACAGAGCATTCCATCCTTATGCGAGATGGGCGAGTCGTAAATCCATAAGGGCTGATGGCTCGCCAGCAAGGCACCCTGCATGATCTTCTGGTATTGGTAAAGATGGGGCGCGGCGGCACCGTAATAGCCCTCCATGAAGCGCCACATCAGGGAATCGGCATCCTGATAAGGATCCCACATCAATTTCCCGATCATATAAGCCCGCATCTCCGAGAAATCGCCACCCTTGATGCCGTTGACCTGCGAGAAGTGCATGGTCGCGTGGTGCTCCTTGAACAACTGGATATTCTTTTGCAGGATATGGAAATTGGGGAACGGCGAGACGATGTTGTCGAAATTGATCCCATAATCCCAGACGAAGATGTTATCCGAGATCTCGGACCAGCCTTTCAGGGCTTTCACGAACTCCTGCCCCGAGGCGTTGTCGGTCAGAGGCACCTCACGCTTGCAATCGATATCGCACAACATGATATTGACGTTTGGCAAGGGCTTGGTATGCTTGGGCGGCTGCATCGAGTAGAGATAAGCCAACGTGGAGAACTCCTTGTCCGGGAAACGCTCGGCGAGCTTGTTGAGGAAGCGGATGATATTGCCGGAGGGCGCGCCCTCATACTCGTCGACCGCGCGACAGGCCTCGCAAGAGCAGTTGGTGTGATTGCCGTCGTTTTGGCTCACGGAGATCATCCGCATATCGGGATTGGCCTTGAAGATCGAGTCCAACTGGGTCACCACGGCATCGAACAGGTCAGGATTGGTCAGGCACCATTGGCTGTGATTACCCGGCCGGTGCTCGCCGTTGATGAAGGAATAGTATTCCGGATGCTCCTGCCCGAAACGGGTAGAAGGCAGGATGCGATCGAAGGTATGCACCCACATGTTGTCGATGAAGGTCTCGCCGGGCTCCTCCAGGCGGAACCACATCTTATAGACCGGATCCTCGTTGCCATAGCTGAAGGTCTGGCGATAACGGAAAGCGGGCGTCTCGGCGTGATGGATCTCCGGAATGGTGATCGAGGGATTGGGCTCGAGCGTATAGGCCTCGTAAGCATAATAGGCGACGCCCAGATAATCCTCAAGCAGAGTGACCACGCCATAGATCGCGCCCTTGTCGCCACCGGTCATGATACGAAGCCGCTTGCCGGCCGTATCGAGCAGGAAGCCATCCTCGCCGGCCTCGCGGGTGGATTCGCCAATGATGATATCGTTCGGGCGATCCTTCGCGCCCGGATCCAGGATGGGCAGCGAGGCGCCACTGATCCGCTCCACGAAATCCTGGAGCAATCGGGCCGCCTGACGGCTTGGCTCACTCTCCGTCGCCACGATAATCCTGGAGACCGGTTTTCCCTCGCTGGTGACCGGGATTTGGGCATTCATGGAAAGACAGGCGCAAGCGAACGCCCCCAACCAACCGGCCTTTTTCAGTAATTCAATCATAATCTGTTTTATTTGAGTAATTTGTTTATACCCGGAGCAGTCCGGGACTTATGTAATGCGGCGGCTAAGGTATTAAGAAAAAACGGAATCTTCCCCGCCGGTAGCTTGAAGTTTATTCATTTTGCTTACATTTGTAAGGAATACGAATCAACAAATCAACACTTATGAAATCAGATATCGAAATCGCCAGGGAAACCAGCTTGCTAAAAATCAAGGAGGTTGCCGAGAAAATAGGAATACCTCGCTACGAGGTCCAAAATTATGGTCGCTACATGGCCAAGATCCCTCTTCACCTGATCGACGAGGAGCAGATCAAACGCCACAACCTGATCCTGGTCACCGCCATCACGCCGACAAAAGCCGGTATCGGTAAAACGACCGTCTCCATCGGCCTGGCCCTGGGACTGAACAAGATCGGGAAAAAGGCGATCGTCGCCTTGCGCGAGCCCTCATTGGGTCCTTGCTTCGGAATGAAGGGCGGCGCGGCCGGCGGCGGTTACTCGCAGGTATTGCCCATGGAGAACATCAACTTGCATTTCACGGGCGATTTCCACGCCATTACCTCGGCGCACAACATGATCACGGCCTTGCTCGACAACTACATCTACCAGCACAGGAACACCTGCGAGGGATTGAAGGAGATCAAATGGAAACGGGTACTCGACGTGAACGACCGTAGCCTGCGCAACATCGTCTCCGGATTGGGCGGTTCGGCAAACGGCGTCCCGACGGAGACGGGCTTCGACATCACACCGGCCTCGGAGATCATGGCGATCCTTTGCCTCTCTTCCAGCCTCGAGGACCTGAAACGACGGATCGGGAATATCCTGCTGGGCTATACCTACACGGACAAGCCTTTCACGGTGAATGACCTGGGCATCGCCGGAGCGATCACGGTCCTCTTGAAAGACGCCCTGCTGCCCAACCTGGTCCAGACAACCGACAACACGGCGGCCTTCGTGCATGGCGGCCCGTTCGCCAACATCGCCCACGGCTGCAACTCCATCCTGGCGACCAAGATGGCGATGACCTTTGGCGACTATGTCATCACAGAGGCCGGTTTCGGCGCGGACCTTGGCGCGGAGAAGTTCTTCAACATCAAATGCCGGAAAAGCGGCCTGATGCCTAAGTTGACCGTCATCGTGGCGACATCGCAGAGCTTGAAACTGCATGGTGGCGTACCCGAGACAGCGATCAAGGCGCCCAACATGGAGGGACTGAGAAATGGTTTGGCCAACCTCGATAAGCACATCGAGAATATGCGCCGCTTCGGGCAACAGGTCATCGTCACCTTCAACCGCTACGAGTCCGACGTGGACGAGGAGATCGACATGGTCGCCGAGCATTGCCGCGAGAAGGGAGTCGGCTTCGCCATGAACCGTGTCTTCGCCGAGGGCGCTGCCGGCGGCGAGGAGCTGGCACGCCTGGTTGTCGATACGATCGAGAAGACACCATCGGAACCGCTCCGGTTCACCTACGAGGATAACGATCCCGTGAAGGTCAAGATCCAGAAAGTAGCCGAGTCGATCTACGGCGCGGCGGCGGTCACCTACACCACGCTGGCGGACAAGAAGGTGAAACAGATCGAGAGCCTGGGCATCTCCCATTACCCGATCTGTATCGCCAAGACGCAATATTCCTTCTCGTCGGATCCGAAAGCTTACGGTGTCGCCAAAGACTTCGAGCTGAAGGTACGCGACATCGTGATCAATAACGGAGCGGAGATGATTGTCGTCATCATGGGCGAGATCATGCGTATGCCTGGCCTGCCAAAAGAACCACAGGCGCTCAAGATCGACATCGTGAACGGCCAGGTCGAGGGATTGAGTTAAACCTAAATGGGGAAAGGGATATGGACAATTCTCGAGATCAACATAAGTATCTGACTTATAATCCGGTTGACGAACAATGGGGGTTGACGGTAACCACTATCGGTTACCAGTTCATCCCGCCACAAGGCCATTATCCCCTCTCCCATCATCCAATGAGTTACTCGTTCAAGCCTCGCGACGGGCGGGTCTTGAACGAGTACCAATTGGTCTACATCACGAAAGGATCCGGCACGTTCGCCTACGAAGGCCATGAGATTACCATCCAAGCAGGAACCATGCTCTTCCTTTTTCCCGGCGTGCGTCATCACTATTGTCCAGACCCCCGCACGGGCTGGGATGAATATTGGGTCGGCTTCAAGGGTGAACATATCGACGCATGGGTCCGGAAAGGCTTTTTCCAGGTGGATGAGCCCGTGGCGCATATCGGATTGAGCGCCACCATTGTCGGCCTCTATGAGGAGATCCTGAAGTTCGCCAGCGAAGAGAAGACAGGTTTCCAGATATTGGTTTCCGGCATCGTGACACATCTCCTGGGGGCAGTCTATTATAAGAAAAAGAACAGCGCCTTTACCTCCTATTTGACCGATAAGATCAATGAGGCGAGAATCCTGATGCGCGACCATGTGGAAAGCCCATTGACACCGGAAGAGATCGCTTCCCGCTTGGGGCTCGGCTATTCCTGGTTTCGCCGTATGTTCAAGGAATATACGGGGTTATCTCCTGCCCGTTACCAATCTCGCTTGCGTCTCGCACGGGCCAAAGAGCTTCTGGCAAGCAGCAGCCTGAGTGTCTCCGAGATCGCTTTCCGGCTCAGTTTCGAGAACGCCGGCCAATTTTCCACCTTCTTCAAGAACAACGAGGGAATCACACCAACCGATTTCAGGATGATGGGGCGACAATAGACAAATAACAGACAAAAGCTATGAGAATTACTCGTTTGATGTTGAGCCTATGCCTGGCCGGCGTGATGGCCAGTTGCAATAGCGAGGTCTTTATTGAGGATTTCCTTCCAATGCCGGAAAGAGTAACCGTGGATTGTTCCGGCAAGACGACCATCCGCTTTGAGGCGGGCAATTGGGATCTTCTGGGGGTGTCGAAAGGCGGCATCCATTATCAGAATGGGACGGTCCGGGATTTGAAGGGACAACTTATGGGCCATGGCCTGCCCCTTGAGGGCGGCGAGTTGGCCATCGTCTCTTTCAAGGGCGATTATTACGACTTCAATATCGAGAAACGGGACAGCCTGACACTGGATCTGGTTCTCAATGAGAATCTCTATAACGATTCGCTGGTCGTCGCTGTCGAGGTTGGCAACCAATTCGAGCGGAAAACCATCGATGTCGCCTTTGCTCCCAGCGGGAAATACCAGATCGACAGCGTTTCCTATCAATGGAACGCGTTTGTCGTTGCCGACAGCGCATCGAGATATTCCCATGCATACATCCTCGACAACACCCAATCCACCAAACCCACCACACAATGGATCCATCCATACTCGAACTATTCCGCACAACGGAAAGTCAACTTCTATTCCGATGGCTATTGGAACTTTGATCTGTTTGAGCATTATTTTGGCACGCCGCTTCCCCGTATCCGGATTCCCGACCTGGTTGGAGGCCAACTGAGCCTAGGCAAAACCGAAGTAGAGTTCGGTATCCAATCGCATCAATTGGAGAGCGGATTAGACACGAACGTAAAAGAAGAGATAACCGTCAACGCCGGAGAGCACAGGCGTACCGAGATCTATTACATCCGGGAGATCTATAACGGGCCGTATCGGGTATACGCCTCAAACCCTTCGACCGGGAAAAAACAGATTTTCTCCGGCGAGATCTCCAGCGAACGGATAATCGGTTACAAGATCATCTCATATAATATCAAGGAAGATGAAAACAGGCAAGAGAATAATTAACGCGGCTATCGCGTGCCTTTGGACTATCACCTCCGCGGCGATGGCTCAACCGGAGGCGCATGACACGCTTACCCATCGGAAACTCGACCATGCCATAAGCCTCGGGCTCCAACCCGGCTATATCTTCCCCTCGAACGACTTTTTCAGGGAAGCGAACGCCTCAGGAACACCGATCCGGTCGACCTTCGCCGCGCACCTGAAATATGGTTTCCGGTTCGGTCCGGACACGGAATACGGCAAAATCTATCCTTATGCCATCCAGGGTATCGGCGTGGGCTACAACAGCTTTCCAAGCGTGGCCGAAATGGGCAACCCCATAGCGCTCTACGTGTTCCAGACCTCACGCGTCGCGACCCTGACCAAGACGCTCTCCCTGGATTACGAGTGGAATTTCGGCGCCTCATTCGGATGGAAACCTTATGATGAAGAGACCAACCCGACCAACACGGTGGTTGGCTCGAAGATAAACGCGTATATCAACCTGGGATTCCTCCTGAATTGGCAAGTAACCCCAGCCTTGGGGCTCAAAGCCGGGATTGGCCTGTCGCATTACTCAAACGGGAACACAAGCTACCCGAATGGTGGCGTCAACACGCTTGGCGCGCAAATTGGCATGACCTGGTATCCGTCCGCGACGCATGAGGCCACGCGCCCAAGCCTGGCAAGCCATTTCTCACCGTACGTCAGCTACGACCTTATCCTGTATGGGGCGACTCGCAAACGAGGCATCACCTGGCCAGACGGCACGGCCATGATGGTGCCCGGAGCATTCGCCGTCGGCGGCTTGAACTTCAACCCGATGTATAATTTCAGCCCCTATTTCCGGGCAGGATTGTCGCTTGATGCCCAGTTCGACGAGAGCGCCAACATCTCCGAGCACATCGCCAACACCTATCCCCCCGCCTCGCCCGACGAGATGAGGTTTCATCGCCCGCCTTTCAAGGAGCAATTCTCGTTAGGCCTGTCGGCACGGGCGGAGATCGTGATGCCCATCTTCTCCATCAACCTGGGCATTGGCAAGAACTTCCTGTGCGACGGTCCGGACACCGAGGATTTCTATCAGATCTTCGCCCTGAAGACTCATCTGACACGAAGCCTTTTCCTGCACGTTGGTTATCAGCTCTATCGTTTCAAGGATCCGAATAACCTGATGCTGGGAATAGGCTATCGTTTCAATGCCGGAAAATGGTGAAATATTGGCGAGCGTCAATAAAATGACTAACTTCGCAGCAATATAAACCTGTTGAAAGGCAAATAAAAGGACAAAGAAGATGGCAACCAATCGTGAGGAGGTAATAGACAAGGCATTCAAGGTTTTCCTGAGAATGAATTACGAAAAAGCAAGTATCAGTACACTGGCCAAGGCTTGTGGAGTGGTCAAAACTGGTGTAGTATATTATTTCCCCCACAAACTCGATCTGTTC
>ERZ827150.2476-NODE-2476-length-19799-cov-6.373177_pt1 | contig 19799 bp, 19 predicted proteins | sample MGYA00519779_ERZ827150 | MGnify/ENA primary metagenome ERZ827150 (study PRJEB31778, sample SAMEA3449267) | human gut metagenome | biome: human gut; feature: human-associated habitat; material: faeces | place: United Kingdom | collected 2010/2012 ...
CCCGTATCGAGCGGGATAACTATAAAGAAATTGTCTATCCGCTGCCAGCATCCGACCTCCTCTATGTTGGCCCAGCCACCGAACGCAAGCTGCGCGGTGTTGGGATATATACCATTGGGCAGCTTGCGGAGGCGTCGCCGGAGTTTCTCGAATATAAACTGGGAAAGATGGGACTGGTGCTGCACACCTTTGCCAATGGACTCGATATATCACCTGTACAGAGGAGTGACCATATCCGTGCCATAAAATCGGTAGGCAACAGCGCCACCACACCGCGCGATTTGGTCAATGATGATGATGTGCGTCTTATGCTGTATCTTTTGGCGGAAAGCGTTGCCTGCAGGATGCGGGAGCTGGCATCAAAGTGTACGGTGGTCGAAGTCAGCGTCCGGGACAAAGAACTGCACTGGTATAGCCGCCAGCGGAAGCTGGCAGTTCCGACCTGCTCCAGCGCGGAGATCGCAGAAGTGGCGTTCGACCTGTTCCGTCGCAGCTATTCGTGGACGGCTCCAATACGCAGTATTGGTGTGCGTGGCGCCGATCTGGTAGATGTGACTATTGGTATACAAACTTCGCTTTTTGATAACGATAGGCGTCGGAGCGCGTGGGAGCAGATCGATGTGACTGTGGACAGGCTACAGCAGCGATATGGCTATATGAGCGTGCGCCGCGCCATTACCGTGTCCGATCCGGTGCTGGGCTGTATCAATCCCAAGGATGATCACGCCGTACATCCCGTGGGATACTTCGCAGGATAGGGGGTATATGAATGGAGCTTGAAAAGCGGTATGTGCCGGTGACAGTGCATTTCGATGCAGGTGGAAAGATGCGTCCCATTGAGATTGAATTCGATGAGACCCGAAAGTATCATATTGACAAGATACTGGATGTACGCCGCGCTGCCTGCCAGAGTGTGGGCGGCGTGGGAGACCGCTATACCTGCCGGATACGGGGACGGGAGAGCTATCTATGGTTTGAAAAGGGCCGCTGGTTCGTGGCGGCGAAGGATGGAAAATAGAAATGAGAAAGACGCCGGCATTTCTGAAGTGACACGTCTTCCTTTTCTCCAACTTCATCAACGGTCATTCCGCCAACGTAGTACATCCAAATTCTGCGGAACGGTGTTTCCGTCAGCTTGTCCCTAATCTGAGAAACCATCGCGGAAGCCACTCTGCGCCGTTCAGCTTTCTCGTGCTTGCACTCCATAACCACATCAATGGCAGGAATGGAAAATGCGGCTTCGGGCAGGCTGTCAATGGACGTATTGTGTTTCCCCTCTACCACATCCTGATTGTCCTCGGGGCGGTAGTTTTCATCTGACCAAGATTTCCAGTTCAGGAATTCTTCCTCGCTGGCAAAGTCCTCGCGGGGCAGGCGGATGATGACTTCATTGGCGTCCATATAAACGATGGCATCGGGGTCCTTCTTATTCAGTGCATAGCTGCTTTTCCTATTAAATATTTTGTCCCTCCGTTCAGATTCGCGTGGGTAAAAAGGTCTGAACGAAGGGTGGCGGGGAGCGGCAGCCCACGGCGAAAAAGTGCCGGGAACGACAAAAAGCGCCCACACAGGCATAAAAGCCTGCATGGGCGCTTCGGTGCAGGTCAGTATGGAAATTGTCGGCGGCTGCCGGAGGGCATAGGTATCCTACGGTGTCCGGGTATCGCCCGGCTATGCTCCCGGCGTGGCTCGTCGCCGCAGCATTAGCGGAACCTCCTGTGCGCTCCTGTCATACGCATAGGTCCCTTTCATCTGAAAAATGTTGGGACAGCAAAAACGACGGCTGCCCCGTACAGAGCAGCCGCCGTTTTCCCTATACCATACGCTGCTTTTCAGTACCGCAAGGATGGGTGTCCTATTATCGTCGTATTCTGATTTCTTTCAGGGCATTTCCGGCTTCTTCACCAGCTTGACGGTGAACGCCTGTTCCGTGGCCCCCTCCGGCAGCAGCTTTTACATTGCCGCACTGACGTGAATAAAGGCATCGTAATAGTAGCGTCTCTCTCGTTGATAGAAAAACCCATTGCGTTTTTTGCCGTTTTGCCAATTTCCTTTTGCTGCCACCTGTGGTATAGTATTTCGCGTGTGAATGCTATATGTGCGAATACTGTGGGAGGAAAATCAAATGGAACTGGACTTTACGCTAACAAATGAGTGGAAGGGTCTTTCTGACCAGGAAAAACAGCAACGTCTTTACAGTAAGCAAAAAATGCCCTGGACACCTTTCTTGAGCGCTGAGTGATTTCGCAAGAACAATATGACCTAAGTCTCCACACCCTCATGGATAATATGGCGATACACGTCGCAGCGTAATAGGAACCCGCCCTGCAACGCTACGGGCTGATAACGAAGTATTAAAAGAGCTTTGTTATCAGGCGTAGCAACGGCAAGGAAAATCACCGAGATTAGTTCATTATGAACTTTTCTCGGTGATTTTTTTATATCCGTACATTCGATTTACGCTAAGTCTCCTGCTACAATAATTGCAGAAAATCAAAGGAGGAACAGCGTATGAAGCAGAAATACTATGTGGAACTGAACCGGCAGGAATGGCGGCTTATCATTGAGGGGCTGAACCGGTTCCGCAACAAGTTGATTGCGGCGGGACGGTACACAGAAGCCGTAGATGAGATATTAATCAAAGTCGCCAAGGCAAAGCCGCAGAAGTCAATGTTGTGGGGATGGAGGCGCTGATGATGGAAAAGTACATTACCGATGAACGCACAGGGCTGAAGTATGAACTGGTCGGTGACTACTACCTAATCGCCGGGGACGATGAGCCAGAGCAAGAACAAGAGCCAATCGGAATATGGGGACAGCGGCACCTCCGCTATCTCAAGGAGCATCACCGTGTACGCTATGCCAACCTGCTGACCACCGGTAAGCTGAACGATTACCTTGCAGACCTCAACGAGCAGGCAGAAGCAATGTTTTCTCAGCTTGTAAAGCTGCTTGCCGAAAAGGAAGGCGTAACGGAGGTCCTCAAAGCAGAAAACCAGATGCTTTGGGTGCAGATAATGAACAATCTTCGAAATGCCGCTATGGAAATCGTTTCAAACGAGCTTATCTACCGTTAGGAATGACGACCATCAAAAAAGAACATAAGTGTGTTTCAGAAAAGCCGGTGTATGCCGGCTTTCTTTTTTTCAGCGGTGAACCGAAAAAGGCCCACAGGATGTTCTATCCTGATAAGTGGAGGTGATGGAGGGGTGACTGCAAAGCGGGGGCTGTTCTGGTATGTGGACGGGGAATTGCTGTGCTTTCCCGTTTCCGGTGACGAAGCCGATACGGTCAGCAACAATCATCGGCGGTTTTGGGAAACGCTCCCGCATTCTCTTACCTGCGGAATGCCCTACAACTACTTTCCCCGTGGGCGGGTAGAGCTGCGGCACGGAAAAGCCGTCGTCTACCTGTATCCCTCGCTCTGCACACCGGGAATTGATATCCGGATTCGCCATGCCTTTTCGCTGCCCGATGAGATGCAACTGTCGCTCAAGGCGGACGGAAGCCGGCACTATCGAAGTATTCAGAAGGAACAGGAGGGATGAGTATTGGACATACAGCCAGAGAAAACCTGCTGCTTTACGGGGCATCGCCCCCAATTTTTTCCCTGGGGCAGCAACACCGGTGATCCCGCCGCTGCCAAAATACTTCGTGCGTTAGAGAGCGAAATTTTGCAGGCCATTGCCGACAGCTATACGACATTTCTCTACGGCGGTGCGCTGGGAGTGGACGCTTGGGCGGCGGAGATTGTGCTGCGGCTGCGGAAAAAACTGCCGCTGACGCTGATTGCGGTTCTGCCCTTTCCGGGCTATAACGCCGATGTAACAGAGGATTCCTATCGACAGATCATAGCGGAATCTGACCGTATTCTCTATGTGGAAGCTACGCGGCGAATGTCCGCTCTGGCGGCCCGAGACCGGTATATGGTCAATCTCAGCAGCCGCCTGATCGCCGTCTATGATGAGCGCTCCCGGATCCATAGCGGCACCTGGCGGGCGCTGTGCTACGCAAGGGAAAAGAAACTGGGCATCCGGCAAATTCGCTGGATGGAGTACCTATAAAGAGGCGAGTACAGATGGACATTTTCAGATTTATTGACTCCGCCGACATCCGGCGATACCTGGTGGAAATTCAATACCGATTCAGTACAGAGGAAAAAATGTTCTTGATCTGGTACTGCAAGTCTGCCACACTGAATGAAAAAATCGCCGCATGGCAGGAAATAGTCGGGTATGTGCCGAGTTGTCCTTGGGACGACGCTTGGGATATCCGAGAGCGGGTAGCTGCGTACATCGAACTGCAGGAAGAAATGTTGGGACAGTTTCAGTCGGCAGACAGTTACGTCTATCAATACAAATTGATAGACAGTTTGACGGGAGAAACTGATTCGGGCAGCGTGTATCGCAGTTACAAGGATTGTCTTGCTGCCGCAATACATGCGGCACAGGCTGCGGGCTGCTGCAAACTGGAGATCCGCAAGGAACCGCTCAATGCGGCAGAGCACAGCCGTCGGATAGGCACCTGTCTCTTCAATCAGGACGGTGAGATCATGCAAATTAATTGCCTGCCGACGGATGCCGAAGATATGATGACCTATCTTCTCTTTGAGGAGATGTGGTTTGCATTCCCTACACCGTTTCATAGCGGCGACATTGTCTGCTCTCGATTTTCTCCCAATGAACCGTTTGTCCTGACGGACATGGTCACTTGGGACTCTGAGCGAATGATCAAGGAATTGCCGCCCAGCGAGTATGACCGGCAGGTGTTGGATTGCGCCGACTGGACAGTAGAGCGTCTTCTCAAGCAGGGCGACAGCCGTATCATGGGCGCCTTTGGGTATCGCACGGAAGGAAACTTGATTCGTCGGGAGAAAGCACCCATCTGTGATTATCTGGACCTGGAATATTACCGGGGATCGCTGGACCAATCTCATAAAATTTTGCACCCTGTCAGCACCTATCTCAAAGGAAATTGCGGAATCGAATTTTTACTGAACGCCTATTGCCTGCTTCGGCAGTCGACACTGCCGGGGCAGGCAGAATGAACAGGAGGAAAAGAAGATGGACATTTATCGTTTTATTGATTCCCGCGACATGCGGGAGCACCTGCAAAAGCTGAACTACGCATTTACCACGCCGGAGGCGGCTTTTCTGGTGTATTGGTGCAAAGCCGCCACGCTGGAGGAAAGGATCGCCGCATGGCGGGAAATCATCGACACCATGCCGAACTGCGCTATGGCGGAGCGGCTGAATCTGGAGGCCATTCCGGATTTTCACCAGTTTCTGCGGGACTATATTGACCTGCAGGAGCGGGATCTGCGGCGCTTCAAGGAGCCGGATGGCTGCATCTATGTCTGTGAGCTGTCCCGGCAGGGTGAATTATGCGGAGATATGGAGTTCGGCCCGTTCAGTGATTTTGACCGCTGCCTGTCCGCAGCGATCCGGAGGGCGGCAGAGGAAGAAACAGTCGGTCTCCGCATTTTCAAGCGTCCCATGGATCCCGGGGAGGATTCGCCGCGGGAGGATTATTGCATTCTGACCCCGCAGGGAGAGGTGTGCCAGCTGGAGTGCAGAGCGATCAGCGATCGCGACTTAGATCTGTCTCTTGCCTTCGACGGGATGTGGTTCGACTTCCCCACTCCGTTTCACGCCGGGGACATCGTGTGTTCCCACAGAAGGCCCGACGAGCCCTTTGTGCTGACCGGCCTCTGCACTTGGGACGCCGAAACCCTGCGGCGTGAGCTGCCCGTTTCGGAATACTCCGACAATTGGCTGAGCAACGTGGATCACGCACTGGCAAGAATGCGTGTCAGAGGCGATACCAGCGACATGACCTGCCGCGGATACACCGTATCGGGCGATCCGGGAGAGGCCATACCGCTTGTGTTTTACGATGATTTTTTTGTCTGTGATTATTTGGATTTGGAGTACTACCGGGGGCCGCTGAAGGGCATTCACAAGCTGCTCAAGCCCATCAGCGACTTTCTCAAGGGCGACCGCAACATTGAATATTTGCTGAACACCTACTGCCTGGCGCAGCAGCAAGCAATGTTGGAGAACAGCGTCGCGTGGTTTCGGAACTGTTATAACAAGGAAGCACTCGCAGATATTGGTATTCTTCCCAAAACCGAATCGTCTCAAGAAAAAACATGAAAATATGGACGATGCCCAACACCTGACACCGTAGGGTGAAAAAGTCGCACAGAGTGCACTATCCTGTCCATATCAAACGAAAAGGAGAAAACACTATGGAACACGAAAAGCAAGTGGAAGTCGTCAAGCAGGCGCTGGAGCTGGAAACGCAGATCCAGGTGCTGGAGCAGTTTCTGCCGGAGGAGCGGGCGGAGACCTACGCCGAACCGGAGCCCCAGCCGCCGGTGCGGCAGGAGGCCCATTACACCGAGCCGCCTATTCGGCACGGCTGCAAGGTCAACTGGCTGCTGATGCTGGGGCCTGCCGGGATCACGCTGGCCCTCTCCACCTTCAGCAACAGTGCTTTTCTCGTCTGGATGCTTGCACTGACGCTGTTTGTCTGGGTGCCTGTGTATTACTTCGCTCTTTACCGCAAGCAAAAGGCGGCAACCATCGAGAGAATCCGCAATTCCGCCGAATACCAACAGCAGTGCACGGCCGCCCGGGTGGCCGCAAACCGGCAGCAGCAGGAGTTTGACGAGGCATACACCAAGGCGAAGGAGGAATATGACTCCGTGCTCCTGCCCCGGTATCAAGCGGCCCGCAGCGCATGGGAAGCGGAGCATCAAGCGCAAATCAGGAAAGAGGAACAGGAGCTGACCCAGGCAAAAAAGGAACTGGCGGCGCTCTATGGGGAGACCCGCATCGTCCCGGCCCAGTACCGGCGGGTGGACGCCCTGCAGTACATCTATGACATGATCTCCACCTCGGACTACGATGTGCGCCAGGCGATTGAATACTTCGACAAGAGCCAGCAGCGGGCGCTGGAGGAAATGCGCCTGCAGGAGCAGCAGCAGGCCAACGCCCTGGCCATGGAGCAGAACGACCTGCTGGATCGGCAGAACTCCATTGCGGAGAAAGCCCGGCGGGACGCCAACATCGCTGCGACAGTGGGCGCCGTGCAGCGGCACAATACCAACAAGACCATCAAAAAATGGATGGAGAAATAAGCAGCGGCGGCAGGTATATCATCTGCCGCCGTATGCGTTTTATTGGGGCTGGGAGAAGCCTAAGTCGTGCCCGATTTCCCAAAGCACTTTTCCAAAGGCCGGATCCTTATGGAGCTTTTCGGACAGACGCCCCATAAATTCGCATTCTCTGGGCAGCTCGCCCGCGTAAACCCTGGTTCCATACAGCGGCGAAAGATACCACGATGCGTAATAACAGTTGAAGAAATAATGCCCGTGCTTCAGCGCCCCGAATTCGATGCGCCCGTTTTCGCCGGGATACAAGCACTGCACGCCGCAGCAATCGTCGCCCACCTCGGTCAGAATACAGTAATGCGGCTCCGAAACATAGGGGTCGCAGCTGACTTCCAGAATGTCTCCGGGGCGATACGGTACCGGCAGATTCAAATGGACAGAGTTTCCTCCGAAAGCGCCCTCCGCACACACACCGGCGTTTTTTGGGATCGTGCATATAATACTGTACTTCTCCATTCGGAGCAGCGGCAAAGGTGTATTCGGGGCGTGCGAACCCATTACGATCCGATGCGCCGCCCTGGCGATACTGCTCTATACGCCAGTATGCGGCTATCTCATCGTCCGCATTCTCCTCCCAACGTTTCCGATATTGGGCGATGGCGCGCCGGGCTTCCTCCATGGAAAAGGCGATATAGGGACCGTCAAGCTGTTCGCCGTCCTTCCAAAGCTCCGCCGAAAACGCAGCATCCTTGCTTTCCAGCGCCTGCAGCGCCATGTGCAAACAGGCGCTGTAATCCCGAATCAGACCGGCGTCTTCGCTGTGTGTCATATGCTCGGACAGACGCTCTAAAAGCCGTCCCTTTTCCGTGAGCGCAATGGGCGCACCGGTGATGATATCGGCATAGTCGGTGGTTTGGAGCTGTTCCGGGCGGGCCAGCAGGTAGGCGTGCAGCTCCGGTGAGCCGGACAGCAGGCTCAGAATTTCTTCAAAAATGGTCATTGTACTACCTCCTTTAGGGGCACATGGTCCAAAGCATGTCCGGCCTCGTCCGTCAGATATTCATTGTGGCCGGTGCTCTCCTGATCCCACAGCACGGTTACGGTGTCGGCTTCGGCGGCATGGGCCTCGGCAAACGCCCGGATCAGCGGCAGCCAATCAAAATTTGCCCCGGACACCCGAAAATAGAGATCCCGGCTGCCGGGTACGGTGTCATATAGTCCGCCCAGCCGCACCCGGAGAAATTCGCCGTTCAGCACCCGGTTTACGGCGGCGTTCAGCTCCGGCAGACGGGCCGGGTTCACATAGAAAAGCTCCCCGGCGTGCCGCTCCACAAAAGCACGGCTGAGGAAAACATAGGGCCGCTCCCGGATGGCCAGCAGCAGGTTCCGCACCAGATTGCGGTTGGGCTGCAGCGCCACACCGTAGGCGGCGATCAGGTCCAGGCACCGCCGCTGGGTTTCCTCGCTTTGGGTAGCATCGTACAGCCATTCGGCGGCATAGAGGGTCTCCTCCACCTCCGCCGGGTCGGTGTTTCCGTAGTAGTGCCATTGACAGGGAAATGCAATCCTGTCCCGCCGCAGCATCCAGGCGGTAGGGGTCTTATTCATACACATCCGCTCCTTTCTGGGGATAGTGTAGCATGGTGAGTGGGGCAAAAATGGGGCACGGAGAACAAATCAATCTCCGTGCCCTTTTGAGACTCACTTATTTATTGCTCCTCTTTTTTGCAACCTCAATCCATGCAGGACCTTCCCATTCAATAGGAAAAGTTTTTCCAGCAATTTGTCCAATTTTCGTTTGAATATCGAGATAGGCATCGTAATCATCTAATTGGCTCCACGACTTGCCTTTGTATTTATATGTGTCTCCGTCCCTTCTGATTTCATCAACATTTTCTTCTTGCAGCTTTTCAAGGATGAAGCTATCAATGGGCACATGCAGCGATTTAGCGGTGAGTCCCTCCGGCAGTCTATCAAGCAACCACAGATATTTCAGCGTCATATTCACCCATTTTTGTGCAAGCCCATATGTAAAAGAATTGCTTTTAAGAATCAGCGAATCATCTTGAAATATCGCCGTGTTCATAGTACCCATTATTTCTTCGCATTTGGCCTTATGCCACAAACCGAACTGTCCGTCGACACATTCGTATTTGTCAACCGAGCATAGAATTATGTCGCAGACACTTTCGATAAGAGTTTTTTTTGCTTCTTTGTATTTTATTGCAATGTTCTTGTCCTCTTCGGAAGTCTTCCTGCTTTGCATATTGTCTAAGGCATTCGACGAGTAAAGGTACTCAATTCTACGGTTTAAATCCAAGTATGCACGATATGCACACTTTTCCTTCCCCCTCTGTTCGAGCTCCTTTCTTTCACATCCAAAGTAGCTATACAGCAGGAAATCCAATAATTTTTCGTTGCAAACGGGTAGACGCATCAATATCCCCTCCATTAATTATATTTCTCCAACGCTTTTTCCAAAGCGCTCTTGACCTTTTCCCGCAGGCGCTGGGGCTCCAGCACCGTCACATCCGGGGCGAAATTCAGGGCAAACTGCTCCATGGCCATCTCATTGGTAAAGGCCGTCACGGTAACGCCGGTGTTGTCCTCGTCGGAGAAGGTCACCTCTGTGCCAAACAGGTCGATGACATCGCTGACCATGGCCTTGGCCACCCGGAACACCGCCCGGACATTGTCGCTGGCATACATATAGGGGTGCTCCTTCATATAAGTGGCCAGATCCAGCGTCCGGCCGTTGGCCCATTTCAGGTGCTCAAAGGGCTTGGCAGGCTCGTCCAAAATCTTCAGCTCCGTGATGCGGTCCAGCCGATAGTTGGAAATGTCGTCGTACTTGTCATAGTTGCAGATCAGGTAATATTTCCCCTCCTTGGCCGCCATCTGGTAGGGGGAGATGAGGTACACCCGCTCTGTTCCGTCGGGGCGGGTCTTGCTATGCTGCCGCTTGTCCGTGCCGTACTCCAGATACTTGAAGCTGACCTTCCGTCCCCGGCTGATGGCCTCGTCCAGCAGCTCGATGGTGAGAAAGAGCTGCTTGTTGTCGGTTTTGTCCTCCGGCAGGCGGGCAATGTGCTTCACCCTGCTGCGGAAATACACATTGGACAGGCCCTCCAGCTTGTTCACCAGCTCCTTGCACTGACTGTAAGGGATGTGCTTGGAGAACAGCAGACTGTCAATGAGCAGCCGCAGCTCGCCGTCGGTGAAGTCCCGCTCCAGATAGAAGTCTGACCACAGGTAGCTCTCCTCCGGCTGGCCGGTCTTGGGGTTCGGCACCATGCGGATAGACTCGCTGTACTCGATGTTGTAGCCGCAGTCCATGAGGTTCAGAATGTTCCGCCGGATGGCTTTGCGGTCAGCGGTCATGTCGTATTCGGTTTTCAGAATCTCGGCGATGTCCTTCTGGCTTAGACGGTGCTCCTCGTCGGAATACTTCCGCAGGATATCCAAAATGTTCAGAATCAGCAGTTTTTTCGGCTGTTTCACAGGCATGGGATCACTTCCTCTTTTACCATATTCTATCACGGTATATCTTATAATACAAGATGGCGTGGGGCAAAAACAGGCCACAGAATACCGAAGCAGGCACACATGGCGTTAATCCGTGAAGGCTCCGCACTCCGCACGCACGGCGATCTGCTCGCGAAGCCGGCTGACCTCTTTTTCGCAGGCCGCCAATTGATCCGAATAGGAATGATCCGGTGACCGCACAAGGCTCTGAAGCTCCTCTTTTCTGGAAACCACCTTGTCCAGGTGCTCCTTGTCCTGATCCGCTAGCTTCTGAAAATCTTTCAAGGCGTTGACCACACGGCGGGCATTGCCTGCCGGTGTGTCACCCATGGGAACAAGGTATTTTTGTTCCGCGTATTTCAGCAGGATATAGGGCTTCTTTTCATCCTGCCTTTCCGGAAGCTCCATGCCCATTCCCAAAACCATTGGCATCTGCAATGCGCTCCCGGAGGTGAGAAAGTCATCTGTCAGAAGTGACTTGATCCGCTGATAGGCACTCTTGCGTGCATCGGCATCATATTTTTTCAGGGCGTCTGCTGCGGCTATCGATGTTTCCCAGCGCTGCCTGGCCGCTTTGATTTTTTCATTGATTTGCGCAAGCTCCTTTTTCTGCTCTGCAAGAGTCTGCCGCTCCCTGGACAGCAGAATTTTCAGGTTCTTGGCCTCGTTTTCTTTTTCAGCCAGCTGTTTCATCAGCGGCTCAGCCAATGCAAGCGCTTTCACCTGTGCGTAGGTCAGCACCTGGTTCTCCAGATCCTCAATAGAGCGCTGATAGGTGGTTCCTGTGAGAAACTGTGTAATAAAGCGCTGCTTTGTTTCTAAAATCTGCCAGGAATAGGAATCAAAGCTGCTTTCGGTAATGTAACGGTAGATGATCACATTTTTATTCTGATTGCCCCGGCGCAGGATTCTGCCTTCACGCTGTATCATGTCCGCAGGGCGCCAGGGCACATCCAAATGGTGAATGGCTTTCAGCCTCTCCTGCACATTGGCCCCGATGCCCAGCTTAAAGGTCGAGCCAATCAGAATGCGTATGTCCCCCGCATTGAATTTACGAAACAGCTCCAGTTTGCGGCTTTCTGTATGGTAGTGATGGATAAATGCGATCTGCGCAGCCGGAATGCCGCACTGTACCAGCTTCTCCTTCAGTGCATCGTAAACATTGAATGCATCACTCTTTGGGGTAGCGTAGTCGCAAAATATCAACTGCGTCATCTGGGGATACTTGTTGTACAGCGCCGTCACACGCTCCACGCATTGACAGATTTTGGAGCTCTCACCCGTCGGCTGCTCTTTTCCCACCAATCTCAGGTCAAGCGCAGCTTTTCGCCCGTCCGTGCTGACCTTCAGCATATTGTCTACGCGACGGTCCACCGCCTTGCCGCGAATTGCCTCGGTTCGTTCACATAGGGAATTCATATAGGCAGTGAGTACCGGAAACCTTTTGATGGTTACATCTGTATAGCTCTCCAGCTTCGGCATTTCTTCCGTGTCGTCCATCGCATGAAAAATGGCGATTTGCGAGAACATCCGTGAAAGCTCCGGAAGATTAAAAAATTTGGAGAACCTTCTCACAAAACGGAATTTGGAGGTATCCACATCGATCTCGCAGAGCTGCTCGGGTAAAGCAAAGGTTTTGACCCAGTTATCAAATACATCCAGATGACTCTTTTCCAATTCGTCATATTGCAGATAAAGCTGCATGGCATAGGCATCGGAAATGGAGTTGCACAGCGGCGTGCCTGTGGCGAGCACCACACCTCGCCCACCATTTGTGCGCTGAACATAGCGCACCTTGTGCAGCAGATCCATGCATTTGGATGAACCTTTGGTGTTGATACCATTCAGGTTTTTCAGCTTTGTCCGTATGGGGATATTTTTGTAGTTGTGCGCCTCATCCACAAACAAGGTGTTGATCTCTAATTCGTCAAAGGTTATATCACCGGTTTGGGGTGTCGTCATGCTATCCAAAAACTCCCGGGTCAGCTTTTTGATATACTTCTTTTCCCGGTCAATCGTATTGGAAAAATCCGTCCGCTGGCGCGCATCGAACAGCACATCATTCAGGCGGTTCAGCTTTTGCTTCATATTGTCAAGCACAACATCTTCCGACAGGGGAATCATTTCAAAGCAGCTATATGCCATGATGATCCCATCATAGTCGCCATCGCGTATCTGTTTCAGTACCTTCTTCCGCATCATCGGCTTAAAGGACTTCGGTTCGACGGCAAGAACCTTTGCTTTCGGATACAGGTCGGTGAATATCTTTTCCCACTGACCGACAATATGATTCGGTACAACAAACAGATTCTTCCGTGAGATCCCCTCCGAACGCATTTTCATGGCTGCGGCAATCATGATATAGGTCTTGCCTGCCCCTACATCGAAGGCAAGGAGGGTGTTCGGCGAGGAAAGGATCTTCTGCACGGCATCCTTTTGGTAGCCATAAAGGGTAAACGCCGGCGACATATCCGGAAATTGCAGTGCGCTTCCGTCATACTTCTGCGCTTCATAGCCGGTAAATATGTTGTTATAGGCTTCTTCCACCAGCCAACGGCGGTCCTCATCAAGCCAGATCCACCGCTTAAATTCTTCATTGATCAGGCGCTGCTTTTCCAGGGCAGCAAGGGTATCCCGTTCGTTGTACTCCGTTCCGTTATCAAGCAGCTTGATCTCCCGCAGGTTCAGTGTATTTTCCATGATGCGCAGTGCATTGTATCGTTCAAGTCCGTACTTGAACATCGCATTTTTGCTGTTTAAGGAGGCCAGATAGTCCTTATTGTAGATGCACCAGCTTCCGGTTACCTCTTCGTATCCCAAAAATCTGGAAAAATCCGTTTCGCTCTCCAGAATATGAGCAATGAAATCCGCAATAATCTGTTTGCCGACCCAGGGAACGCCCAAGGAAACCTCAATATCTGTGTAGGGGATCGCATGCGGTGTTCTGCCGACCGTTGGCGCTCGGTATAGCTGTTCCTTGTGCTCATGCACGGCGGCCGCTTGCCGATAGAGCTCAATCCACTTATCCAGCGTCATCTGCTCCAGATTCTTTTCCGACAGCATATCCACAATTTCCTCCGCCGGAAACCCTTCACCGTCATTGTAATAGAGCGTATGATCCTGCGCGTCATAAACGGAATAATCTCTTTGCAACAGTTCCCGGGTAATTTGCCGCCCTAAAAGGCCGGGCTCCACTGTCGAGGCCAACTGCTCTGATATGTACTTACGATCTCTTTGCGCATAAAGGGGCATATTATTCCGAACCAGAAGATTCTTGAGCTCCAGCTTCCACAGTATGGTAAGCTGGTTTCTCCGGGATACCTGCTGGTTGCCGAGTGCTTCCCGAAACAAAGTGATATTGTCATTTTCGATGCACAGGATGCCCCAGTGGTTCGGCACATGATACTGCGCAGACTGACAGTGGCTTTTGCTGACCACCAAATAGTTTTCGTCAAAGAACCGGTCATATGCTTTTATTTGGCCGGCCAATCTGAAATAGTTGTCCAAGTCGCTTTTGATCTCATAGCCGGTCAGCCTGTCCGTTACCGCCATTACATCACAGATCGAAGTGCCTATGCTCTTTTCCTGATAAATGCGGATCTCGTGATTGGATGCCTTCAGGTACGCGATCAGAATATTCCGAATGGCCTTGTCGTTCATAAGTGCCTCCTATGGTGTCAGTCTAACCATAGTGTAAAATACCCGGTGGGGCGAAAATGCCCCACCGGGTATGATTGCCCTTATGCGTTCTAAGTCGCCAGCATGCCTTCTGTAAACTCGTCATTCTCCTTGATTCCCTTACAAATTTTATTTATATAAAACATTGCATCAGGATAAATGCTCGATTCAAATTTTCCTACCCGAATATCCTGCAATACGGGCATAGTCATTTCTCTGCCGCCATTGAATTTAGGGCCCCTATTCAGTGTTGGATTGATATGATTATTTACTCTAAATAGTATAATGTACTTAACTTTTTCATCATGAATATATCCGTAATGCTTTACTTCAATGTTGTATGTGTAAGTTTTCTTTGCCCAATACTGTTTCGTAATTTTCAACCCATGAGACCAGATAATATGCAGTACACAGTTCAAAAAATTAATATACAAAGACAACGCTTCATCCGAAATTTTCCAGTCCTTTATCGCAGAAGGCCGAGAAACTTTCATGGGGAAATATGGGTTAACGGCAACAGAAGTATCCGTCTTGTAATCCTTGTAATCATCCATATTCACCACAATGTCAATATACTTTTTAACCACTCTAACCGGTCTAAACCATTTTTTCATATCGAAGACTCCCTCCATATATGCTTTTACTTGGCCGACCAATCCGGAATCGTTATCCAAATTGTTGTTGATTCCATAGCTGGTCAGTCTAACCATAGTGTAAAATACCCGGTGAGGCAAAAATGCTCCACCGGGTATGATCTGCCTTATCGCTTCTATCCTGCAAGCGCATTGGCGCTCCAAGAATCAGCGCAGAAAAAGGGTATGGGTAGTCACGCCGAAAAGCCTATCCTCGGCCTTGCCGGGGCTGCAATTTCCGGCATTTCAATATCCTCGGCACACAGGGTCGTGATCTCCTTTTGCGTGAGACTTTCATAGTCCTGAGTCAGCAGCCGGGTGGCCTGCGCCATTTTGGCTTTTTCGAGGATATTGCGAACATAGCGGCCATTGCCGAAATCCCCCTGTCTCCGTGCCGTCTCAAAAACAGAGGCCAGTTTTTCCTGTGCCTGATCATCCAGGTGCAAGCCCTTCTTTCGGGCGGTCAGCGCCGCAATGCTGCATAGCTCCTCCACGCTGTAATCCGCAAAGGGCACATGATAGGCGATTCGGGAGCGCAGGCCGGGATTCTTCTGCAAAAATTCCTCCATCTTATCCGGATACCCGGCGAAAATCACCACCATGTCGTCCCGGTAATTCTCCATCTCCTGCACGATGGTGTTGATGGCCTCATCCCCATAAGATCCGCTGCGGCCATCCACCAGCGAGTAGGCCTCGTCAATAAACAGTACGCCACCCTCCGCCTGCTCGAACCTTTTCTGCACGGTCTGCGCTGTCCAGCCCACATATTTGCCCACCAGGTCGCCCCGCCCCACTTCCACCAAATGTCCCCGGGACAGCAGCCCGTTTTCCCGCATGATCCGGGCAAAGAGCCGGGCCACGGTGGTTTTGGCCGTACCGGGATTTCCGGTGAACACCATGTGCATGGCAGGGCGATCGACTTTCATTCCCTTGTCCGCAAAAAGCTTCTGCGCCTTGTGGTAGTTCAGCGCCTGCAAAATGACCTTCTTGGCCTCGGTCAGGCCGATCATTTCCATCAGCTCCTTGTAGGCGTCGCCCTTCGTTTTGGCTTTCTCCACCTCGGTTTTTACAGTGGTAATCTCTTTGTACTGGGGATACACGGTGGTTTTCAGCTTGTTGTTATACCAACCATCGAAGATTGTCCTCAGTTCCGGCGCCAGATACCCCCGGTTTCCCTCCAGCTTAGCAAACAGCTTTTTATCTGTGCGGACATGATTGTCCCGGGCCAACAGCTTCAAGTAATCTCCAGCTTGTTCACCCTCGAGGAATTCTTCCTTCAGCTCCACAAAACTGACCGTGCCGAGATTTTCGTAAAAAAGCTCTTTCAGCTTCGTGCATTCCCGGGGCAGACAAAGGATGGTCAGCACCTGATGACGGTATTTTTTGATGTAGCTGCATAGCTTTTCAATGGTATCACGGATCCCGTCAGCCGTATCCTCGTCGTCTATGTCGCCGTAGTCGGCGCTGTATTGGACGATCACTGTGCCACCGGCGTTGCTTTTATAAAACTGGTCGTAAGCCGAGGACTCCCCATGCAACGCCTCTCCGCGAAAGCGGACAGAGCTGTACCGCCTGTTTTGCAGCCGCCCATTGGCGTAGAGCGATGGCAGCAAGGCCTGGATCATCTCCCGGCGGATGCCTGCGTCATCAGTCTGTATCAAGTAGTGGACGGGATGACCAACGATTTTTCCGAAAGAACCTCCGGCGTAAATGCGGTCCAGCTCCGGGAGAAGGCACTCCTTCGTAAAGAGCCGTCCGGCTTTGGCGTAGATCTCGTCCCTGCAAGCCTCGTCCATGAGATCCTCCCGGAAGCAGAAGTCACTGAAGCGCCGATTTACCATGTAGTCAAGATCCAGCGTCTTCAAAACATCGTCATCATCTTCAATATAATCACTTCGGCTGGCTCGGTGCAGCAAATTACAAGCAGCATGGAGAGAAATCTCCTCCGCATGGATATCCGTCAGCTTTACGCCCAATGCCTCCGTATACGCAGGAAACTGAGGATTCATATTCATGCGAGGGTCCTTCTGCACGGCCATTGCCGTAAAAGTGCCGCCGGAGGCGTTGACCACATAGAAAAAAGCCCGGCCCCGAAGCCCTTTGTTGAAGGCCTCGCTCTTGGCGGCCAGTAAATCCACATTTTTATCAGCCGTCCGCTTCCTGCCCTGTCCGCCGCTCCCGGCTGCGAATGCCCCTACCAGCTTAAAAAACTGCATCTCTGTACCTCCCATGTCCCTTTATCCTTGCAAAACGAGTATAGGAAATTGAGTGGGATAAAAAGGGGCCATCGGCTGGTCTGCTCATCATTGACGCCACCGCCTTTATGGTTTGGCCGTATATGGGCTTCGGCGAGTATATGGAAATTTACTCCGGCTACGACCCGGCGTGGCGGTTTGCCCACTGCCCGGACTACTGGATTCAAGAGCTGACGGACGAAGGCATCTTGGCGTCCGCCGGCGAATTATTCAAAGGTTGCCACTCGGAATTGGGGTATGTGCCGGAATGGCAGATCGACATCTATCTGCGCTACATCGTGCCCAATGTGATGAAAAAGCACCGGATGGACGAGATCATCCAAGTGGCACGGGAGTACCCTTGTTTCGAGGACTTCGACTTTCGGAAAAGCAACCAGAAAACGGACTTCATCCGAAAATGGTACCACACCCGCACCAAGCACCCGATGATCTCACTGGAGGAATTTCAGGAGGCCTATGCCGACGCCCACGGCGGACAGGAATACGAGGAGCCGGACCCGTCGCAGAATGTGGAGGAATCAGCGGTAGCACAGGCACTGGTGGATCAGTTCAAGGCCACGCTCAGCGAAAAGGATATGCAGATCCTTGAACTGCGTATGAGCGGCGACACGCTGGAGGAGATTGCCGAAAAGCTGGGTTACAAAAACCACAGCGGCGTTCTCAAGCGCATCCGAAAGATCGGACAGGCCTATGAAGCCTATGCCGGCGTGGACTATGGCTTTGAGGGCGGCAAAATCGTCGGATAACACCTATCGGAAATCGGTAGGTGTTATTTTTATGCCCAAACGGAGGTGGAGATTATGAAATGGAGAATATACCCGTCCCAGCGAGGGCGGGTCAACAAACTGGTGCGCCGGCGATGTTGCTGCTATGACCACGGTAACTGCATCCTGCTGGATGACGGAGAGCCGCACTGCTGTGTGCAGATCATCAGCCGGAGCGGCGGCATCTACTGCAACTATTTCCGCCGGGCGGTGTTGCCGTCCGATAGTGAGTTATACGCACAAATCAGAGATCAGAATAAATGAGGAGGATAAGGAAATGAAAACGATCCACAACACAAAAATTATCGGCATCGACCACGGGTACGGGAATATGAAAACGGCCAACTGCTGTTTTCCCACCGGCATCACCGCCTATGACCACGAACCGTTGTTCACGGCGGATATGCTGGTCTACGGCGGCAGGTATTATCTCATCGGCGAGGGGCACAAGGAGTTTGCGCCGGAGAAGATCAAGGACGAGGACTACTATGTGCTGACCCTTGCGGCAATCGCCAAGGAGCTGAAAACCGAAAATCTTACCGAGGCGCACATTGTGATTGCCGCCGGTCTGCCCCTGACCTGGACAAGCGGGCAAAAGGCGGACTTCAAGGAATATCTGATGAAAAATGCCGAGGTGGAGTTCACCTACAAAAAGGCGGACTACCACATCTATATCGACGATGTGCGCATCTATCCGCAGGGCTACGCCGCCATTGCGAGCTTTGCAACCGCACTGAAAGGCGTCAACCTGATTGGCGACATCGGCAACGGCACGATGAACACGCTGTATATGATCAACGGCAAACCACAGCAGGGCAAAATGTTCACCGAGAAATTCGGGACTTACCAGTGTACCCTCGCTGCCCGGGAGGCGTTTATGCAGAGAACGCAGCGGGAAATCAACGATGCCATCATCGACGAAGTGCTGATCACCGGCACGGCAAATATTGCACCTGCTGACCTGAAAATCATCAAGGGCATCGCCGCCGAGTATGTACGGGATATATTCCGCAGGCTGCGCGAGCACGGCTACGATGAGAATACGATGATCTTGTATGTGACCGGCGGAGGCGGTTGCCTTGTGAAGAACTTTTATAAGTTCAACGCTGATCGGGTGAAATTCATTGAGGACATCTGCGCCGCCGCAAAGGGATATGAGTATCTGGCCGAGGCGCAGATGAAGGCTGAGGCGAAGAAATGAGCAAATATCGAATCAATGTGCGGTTTGACTTAGACAAGCCGATGGAGGCAAACGCCGCACAGTATTTACAGTCGCTGGATAAATCCCGCAACGCTTTTATGGTAACGGCGATCTTAAACGAAATGCAGCGGCAGACATCCACAAATGGGGTTTTGCTGGATGATATTCGGCAGGTCATACGGGAGGAATTGCAGGAGGTGTCGTTTGTTGCGGCATCTCCTGTTTTTGAGCAGGTACAACCGGAGTTGACCGAGGAGCAGCAAGCCGAAAATGAAAAGAGTGTTCTTGATGATCTTGAAATGTTCGGTTGAGCCAAAAGCGGGATTTATGGCTCAATACAGCAATTTTCGAGAAAAAACTGAGCCAGTTTGGCTCAAAGGAAGATATGCCCCAAAGGGCAAGGGAGTGGCTTTCGGTATCGGATGGCGCAGAGATACGCCAGAATCCCGGTATCCGACAGCCGCTTTTCTTTCTGCCCTGCGGGGCGTGTCCTACGGTATAACAAGCAGGGACTTTGTGTGCCAAAGTCCCAATCAAAAGCCTCAGATTTTCTTGCGGCTTTGCTCTTTGGGGGCTTACCGCCCCCAATCCCCCGGAAAGGAGAGATGATATTATGGGGAAAGATAT
>ERZ827150.2477-NODE-2477-length-19782-cov-5.696913_pt1 | contig 19782 bp, 17 predicted proteins | sample MGYA00519779_ERZ827150 | MGnify/ENA primary metagenome ERZ827150 (study PRJEB31778, sample SAMEA3449267) | human gut metagenome | biome: human gut; feature: human-associated habitat; material: faeces | place: United Kingdom | collected 2010/2012 ...
CCTGCTGCCGGATACAAAATACGTATGCCAGCCTTACGTCCGTGAGCACGAGGGTCGTCTCATAGTAATGATAAAGCCGGTCCGTATAACGTATCTCCATCGGAATCTGCTCTCTGCTTTGCTGAAACTGATACTTGCCCGCATAGATTAACGTTACCGACGCGTCCGCGTCTTCCTTCGCCATCCGAAGTCTGATCACCAGTTTTTTCTCTCCGACTGCAAAACAGTACTGGGAATCCGGTATGTGTAAAATTGCACTCTCATTCATTGCTCTTTCCTCTTTATTCTCTATCCCTTCATTCTCTTCTTCCCGATTCCCTTATTGACAAATCCGGGCAAATTCTATATAAATGGAACATAGAATTGCTCATTACAGGGGAGGACATTATCTTGAGTCAGAAAATCACGATCCGGGACGTTGCCCGCGAAGCCGGCGTATCGGTTGCCACCGTTTCATACGTGATCAACAACCGCACCGACATGCGTATCAGCGATGCAACCCGCAAAAAAGTTCTTCAGGTTATCAACCTTTTAGACTACACTCCCAACCAGTCCGCCAAGGCACTGGCGACAAGCCGCAACCGGATGGCCGCACTCTATCTTGACACTGATGTCCCGGCTCTTAAGCGCGCGGAGCAGATGTATCTGGATGTGACGGGGCGCAACCTGATCAGCGGCCTGCCCAAGCTGATGCGCATTACCTCCGATGAAATTTACGAGGCCATCGACGATCCGCTGACGGCGCTGATCGAGGCCATCCACGCCGTGCTGGAGCACACGCCTGCCGAGCTGGCGGCCGATGTGTTTGACAACGGTATCGTGCTTTCGGGCGGCGGCGCGCGGCTGTCGGGGTTGGCGGACGCCATTTCCACCGCGCTGAAGGTGGATTGCCGCGTGGCGGACAACCCGCAGGAATGCGTGGCCACCGGCTGCGGCCTGACGCTGGAAAACCTGGCCGAGTTTGGCAGGTATCTGAACGATGGACGGCGCCGCTAAAAACTGAACAATAAAAACCGGCATTCCCTTCGCAAGCGGAAGGAAATGCCGGTTTTCTTTTTGCTTGTTACAGCACGCCGTGCATGCAATTGCTGGGGATATAGTCGCAGCCCAGCTCCAGCATGCGGCGCACGTTTTCCAGCGTGTCGCCCGCGCGCAGGCAAACCTTCAGGCCCATTTCGTGGGGGCGGGTGATTTTATCGGGCGTGCAATCACGCACATCCTTGATATTCCAGGACAGGCCTGCATTGCCCAGCTCCGCCAGGATGGGCAGTTCCTCCTCCGTGGCGAAGATGCGGTGGATAAACACATCCTCGGATACGCGGCGGGCAATCTGCATGCGTTCCAGGCTGACGGCGCTGATGACGATTTCATCATCCGCAAAGCCTGCCTGACGCACCAGCGCCATTACGCGCTCCACATCGTCGGTTTTCAATTCGATAAAGGGCACGCTGCCGTAATGGCGGCAGATGGACAGGTATTCGCTGAACAGCGGCATGCGCTTCTGCTCATCGCGCAGGCAGTCCAGCCGGTTGCCCTGGTTCATCCGCAGGCGGCTCAGCTCCGCCCAGTCCATTTCGCGGATGGCGCCCGTGCCGTCAAAGGTTGCGTCCACCGTGTCGTTGTGGCAGCATACCGCCACGCCGTCACGGGTGAAGTGCACGTCGGTTTCAATGGCCCATTGGCGCAGATAGCCGGCGTATTCAAAGGAGGGCAGCGAGTTGGCCGGAGCCATGGGCTGGAAGCCGCGATGGCTCACATAGCGCGGATGGGACAGCGTTTGCGGGGTGGAAAACAGCTTGTTCATCGATAAAAGCCTTCTTTTTGAGTGAAAATTTGGATGGATTGCTTTAGCGAACTTTCCTTGCCAGGTCTTAGCCCTTTACCGAGCCTACCATTACGCCCTTGACAAAATAGCGCTGCATGAAGGGGTAAATTGCCAGGATGGGGATGACCGTCAGCACCACGATGCTGGCGTTTTTGATATCGGGGGATACCAGCGCAGCCAGCTCGGGCTCGCCCATGCCTTCCTCCATGGTGGAGAGCTTGATGAACTCATACAGCAGCAGGGCGGCGGGCTTGAGGCGCTGCTTGGTGATGTACATCAGCGCGTCAAAGTAGCGGTTCCAGTAGGATACGGCGGTAAAGATGACGATGGTGGCGATGCCTGCCTTGGATACCGGGATAATGACCGACGAAAGAATGCGCGTAAAGGACGCGCCGTCAATGCGCGCGGCTTCCTCCAGGCTGTCGGGCACGCTTTCAAAGTTGCTCTTGAGCACGAAGGTGTTGTAGGGGCTTACGACCATGGGCAGGATCAGCGCCCAGCGGGTGTTGAGCAGGCCGTAGCCCTTGATCTGGAAGTAGTTGGGCAGGATGCCGGCGTTGAAGATCATCATGAACACATACAGATAGATGACTACCTTGCGGCCCTTGAGATAGGGACGGGACAGCGAGTAGGCCGTCAGAATGGTGACGAACACGGACAGCACCGTGCCCAGCAGCGTAATGATGACCGAGTTGCCCATGGAATTAAGGAAGCTGGTGCGCTGCAGCACGTATTTCCAGCCCTCGGGATTGAACTCCACCGGCCAGAACCATACCTTGCCGCCCGCCACCGCGGGCACGGAGCTGAGCGAGCGCGCAAACACATTGAGCACCGGCAGCAGGCAGATCAGCCCGGCCAGGATCATGATGACATGCAGAAGGGCCACATAGATCTTTTCGCCGCGTGAAAGCTTCATTTTGCATCGCCCTCCTTACCACACCGTGCGCCCGCTGAGGCGCTTGGAGATTACGTTGGACATGGATACGAAGATCAACCCGACCACCGATTCAAACAGACCCACGGCCGAGGCGTAGCTGAAATTGGCCGAGCCGATGCCCTGGCGGTATACGAACGTGCCCAGAATGTCGGCGGATTTGTACACCGTGGGGTTGTAGAAGGCCAGCACCTGGTCAAAGCCGCCGGACATGATGCTGCCCAGGCGTACCGTCAGCATCAGCACAAGCGTGGGCAGAAGGCTGGGAATGGTGATGCGAAAAGCCTGCTGCATCTTGCTGGCGCCATCGATGGTGGCGGCCTCGTAGATCTGCGCGTCGATGGCCGTGATGGCGCTCAGATACACGATGGTGCCCCAGCCCGCGCCCTTCCAGGCGTTGGAGATGACCAGCAGAAAGCGGAACCAGCCGCCCTTCATGAAGAAGAGAATTTCCTCGCCGCCCAGCATTTTAATCACGGTGTTTACCATGCCCGTGGAGCCAAACAGCACGAAAAACACGCTGTATACTACTACCCAGGTGAAGAAATGCGGAATGTAAATCAGCGTCTGAATGCCCTTCTTCAGCGGCATAAAGGTGATTTCATTGAGCATGATCGCCAGCAGCATGGGCAGCGGCACGACGAAGATGACAATCATCAGGTTGATTTCCAGCGTGTTTTTGATGACGTTGAGCACGTCGGGATCGGCGAACATCTTTTCAAACTGCGCAAATCCGACCCACGGGCTGGCTGCAATGCCCTTGAGGGGCTTAAAGTTTTTGAAGGCGATGACGATCTTGCTCATGGGCAGGAGCTTGAACATCATCGCAAACACCAGCCCAGGCAGCAGAAAAAGATAAAGCTCCCAGTGGCCGCACAGATAGGTCCAGGTGCGGCGCGCCCAGGTGCGGCTTGCGCGGGAAGGGCGGGTAGCGGTAGACATGCTGCTTTCCTCCGTTCAATAAAAAACCGGTATAAATGGCCGGGCGGGGAGGATTCCTCCCCGCCCGGATGATTTTAAGATGGGATTATTTGGCCACGTTTTCGGCGTACCAGGTGTTGTAGAACTCGATGATTTCCTCGCCGCCGTTCTTGTGCCAGTATTCGCGCAGGGTGTCCAGCTCAGAGATATCCGAGGTGCCGCAGATCACGGCGATCAGGGTATCGGTGATGCGGTTTTCCAGGGCGGCCTTGTTGTCCACCACCGTTACAGCGGGGGCCAGGGCCACGGGGCTGCGCTCGCCGCCATCCAGCAGGCTGTCGCGCATGGCGTAGAAGGTGCTCTGCAGGTCGGCGTTCTTGGCCAGGCGCACTTCCCACATCTTGGGATATTCTACCTCGCGGTAGAAGCCGGATACGAACACGTTGGAGGCAACCTTATCGTTGTTGAAGGCGGGCTGGATGGGGGAGAAGGTGCCGTCCTCGTTGACGGTATAGTGCACGTCCTTTTCGCCCAGAACGATCTCGGTGAAGTTGTCGATCTGGATCATGCTGTTGATGGCCTGGATGGCTTCCTTGGCGTGCTTGCTGGTGACGGGGATCGCGCCGTAGGCGGTCACGCCGTATTTCACCTGCGCGTGCACCTTGCCGCCTTCATCCTGCAGCAGGGGCAGCACCACGTATTCCATATCGGGGCTCAGCTGACGCAGCGCGGCGATGCAGGTTTCGCAGCCGTTCCAGCTCTGATAGGAGATCACAGCCTGGCTGGCAGCCCACTTGGAGCGCATGTCGTTGGTGGTGATGGCGGGCATTTCGGCGTCCAGCAGCTTGCGGGCGTACAGGTCGCGGATGACCTCCACATAGGCCTTCAGGTTGGGGTTGTCAACAATGTTGATCACCTTGCCATCCACCAGCTGATACATGCCCTGCACGTTAAAGGCGGAGGCAACGTTGGACAGAACGCCGGCGTCCAGGCGGGAGGCGGTCAGGGGCACCATGTCGGGATAGGCCGCCTTGATGTCTTCCAGCATCTTGACAAAGCCTTCCACCGTGGTGGGGTACTCGGTGTAGCCGATCTTATCCAGCAGATCCTTGCGGGCGATCATGGAATAGATCAGGCTGTCAGGCTGCGCCGCGGGGGAGGGGATGGCGTAGATGCGGCCGTCGGTGGTGACGGCAGGCCAGGTGGTGGGGAAGGCCGCCAGGATGTCCTGGCCATACTCGTTGAGCAGGTCGGTGATGTCCATCAGCGCGCCTTCGCTCATCATCAGGCTGTAGTTTTTGCTGTTCAGGTAGGTGTAGTCATATTCCTGGCCCGAGGTGATGATCAGCATCAGCTGTTCGGTGCCGTTGATGACTTCGTAGTCGATCTTGTAGCCGGATACGCGCTGGCAAACCTTCCAGCCCAGGTCGTTTTCCAGATCATAGAAGCCCGCGCTGATGAGGAACTTGAGGGTGACGTCCTCGGCGGAGGCGCTTACGATGCCCAGACCCAGACCAAGCGTCAGGGACAGGACAAGCAGCATGGCAAGCAGTTTTTTCATGTGATAGAGACTCCTTTCGCATTTTAAGATGAAACGAAACCGTGACGGAAGGCGCGCAGAGAGGCGTATCCGTCTGTAACACTATCAGTATAATGCTGAAAAAGGTAAAATTCCCATCGCATTGTGACATGAAAATGTGCAATTTGTGACATGTAAACGGCAAAAAAACGCCAGAAAAGCGGGATTTTGTGACATTGGAGAAAAAGCAGGATTTTTCTCCCGCCCCATCGAAATTTAATAAGGTATGGCGTTTTTTGCCATCATTACCCTTTGGAAAGGGCGGTGCGGACATGGCCGAGGATATGCGCGAGACCATTGCCAACGCGGCGAAAACGCTGCTGTTTGATAAAAAAGTGCGAAAGCTGACGGTGAAGGATATTGTGGAGGAATGCCACATCACCCGCCAGACCTTTTATTATCATTTTGAGGATATCCCCGATCTGATGGCCTGGTCGCTGCGGCGCAACTTTGACCGCGTGATCGCCCAGTGCCAGACGCAGAAAAACGGCGAGGAGGCGCTGCGCTATCTGCTGTCCGCCGCCGTCAACGCCCGCCCCATGCTGAAAAAAGGCATGCAGAGCAATTACGGCGAGGAGCTGGAGCGCCAGCTGGAGGGGCTGCTGATGGACTTCTTATCCCACGTGGCGGCCAGCCGCGGGCTGTATGCGCGCGTCAGCGCCCGCGAGGCCGAGCTGCTGCTGCGCTATCACTGCGGCGGGGTGATGTTCCTGCTGCGCGATTGGAAGGAGCAGGATACCGCCGAGCTGGACGCAATTGTGCACCGGCTGTATCAGATGATGATCCGCGAGGAAAACCCCCTCTAACGGCTGCCATATCAGGCAAGCGCCGCCCGTCGGATGCCCGGGCGGCGCTTTTTTGCTTTGCTGATTTATCCGCCGGCTGATTCATCCACCGGAAAATCACCGATGTATTTGTCGTTCACGCTCCATTTTTCGGGGCGCTCGCCATCCAGATCATAGAAAATGCGCGTCAGCTCCAGCCCGCTGGCGGGGGCGGTCACGCCCAGCAGCAGACGGTTCTGCGTGGCCAGGGCCTCGTCCAGCGCGTCGGGGCTGAGCCTGTCCTGGCCGATGGCTACCAGCGTGCCGGCCAGGATGCGCACCATATTATACAGGAAGGCGCTGCCTGCCACCACGATGGTTATATCGTCGCCCTCGCGGGTGACGCTGATATCATACAGCGTGCGGATGGTGGATTTGGCCGTGCCGCCCGAGGCTTGAAAGGCTCCGAAATCGTGCGTGCCCAGCAGCCGCAGCGCGGCGGCCTGCATCTTGCCCTCGTCCACCGGCACGGGGATGTGCGTGGTCCAGTTGCGGCGGATGGCGCTGGCATGCCGCGCGTTGTGGATGCGATAGGTGTAGATCTTGCCCCGGCAGGAAAACCGCGCGTGCAGCCATTCGGGCACCACGCGCGCGGCGGTTACGCGCACATCGGGCGGCAGCATGGTGTTGAGCACAAAGGGAAATTTCTCCGCCGGAATGGTGCTGTAATTGTGAAAATGCGCGCGCTGGCCGGTGGCGTTCACGCCCGCGTCCGTGCGGCTGGCCCCCCATACGGTGGTTTCGCGCCCCGTGGCGCGGGCGAGCGCGCGCTCCAATTCCTCCTGAACCGAGCGCAGCCTGGCCTGCCGCTGCCAGCCGTAAAAGGCCGAGCCGTCGTACTCGATGGTCAGCAGCACCCGCTCAAAGGGCTCAAAATCCGGCATGGGAACACCTTCTTTGTAAAAATAGCTTCATCATTATAGCAAAGCTGCGCAATGTTTTCAAGAAACGCAAAGGATTTACAAAAAGAATATGTTGCAATTTCGTAAAATGTGGTATAATATTTTCGTAACAAGTATGCGTATTCCGTAAAGGAGGGAAGCCATGGCGAAGCATGTGCTCATTATCGGCGGCGGCCCGGCGGGCTGTTCGGCGGCCATGACGCTGCGACTGCGCGGCGAAGACGTGACCATCCTCTACAGCGGCGAGGGCGCGCTGGGCCGCGCAAAGCGGGTGGATAATTATCCTGGCCTTGCGCAAATGCCCGGCGAGGAGATGCTTTCCGCCTTCCGCCGCCAGGCGGAAGAGATGGGCGCGGCGCTGCGGCCCGGCGTTGCGCGCTATATCCAGCGCACCCGGCGCGGCTTTACCGTGCTGGCGGGCGAGGATATGATCGCCTGCGACGCGGTGCTGCTGGCCTCGGGCGTAGCGCGGGTCAATCTGATCCCCGGGGAGGAAGCGCTGGTGGGGCGCGGCGTTAGCTACTGCGCCACCTGCGACGGCATGCTCTATCGTGATCGCCCGGTGGCGGCCGTGGTGCTGGGCGCGGGCTTTGACGAGGATGTGCGCTTCCTGCAGGGAATCTGCCAGGTGGATGTGCTGACCCGGCCGCCCCGCGCGCTGCGCGCCGAGGGGGAGCGGGTGATTCTGTCCACCGCCGATTCCGATACGGCCTACGACTGCGTGTTCATCCTGCGCCCCGCCGTGGCGCTGACCACCCTGCTGCCCGCGCTGGAAACCGCGGACGGCGCCGTCCGCGTGGACGCGGACATGCAAACCAATATTCCCGGCGTTTTCGCCGCGGGGGATATCACCGGCGCGCCCTATCAGGCCGCCCGCGCCGTGGGGCAGGGCAACACTGCCGCGCTGAGCATTGCGCGGTTCCTGCACCAGGGCGACGCGATCAATCACGAATCTACTAATTAAAAAAGGAGAGATCCCAATGAAAAAACTGCTCTGCTTGCTTCTGTGCCTCATGCTGCCCGTGGCCGCCATGGCCGCTCCCATGCGCGCGATGCGCGACAGCGTGCTCAGCGAGGCTGAGCTTTCCACCATGCGCTCCTGGCTGGACGGCGTAGTGCGCGACGCGCTGCCCCTGCAGTACGACAGCAATACCTATGTTGGCGCCTATGTGTACTCCTGCGTGGAGGACGGCGGCTGCTATGTGCTGGAATGCGATGTGTACCTGGAGGAGGGCGGCGATTCCCTGCCCGAGTTTGCGGCCGATAACGCCCTGACCTGGCTGTGCGACGCCACCGTGTGCGTCAAGCGCAACGGCAACGAATACGAGCTGGTCAGCGTGGAAGCGGGCGATTACTATGCTGCCACCGCCATGAAGACCACCGTGAACACCGAAAAGGGCTTTGAAGTAAGCCTGCCCGATACCTTTGTGCCCGCCGCCGACGGCGTGGACTACAGCTACAGCGAAGAGGACAAGGTAGTCGCTACCGTGACCTATCGCTTTGAGGAAGCCAAGGGTACCTCCCTGGCCGACTATGCCAAGTCCCTGGGCGGCGAAGGCATGATCGTGGATGTGAACGAGGATCTGGCGCAGGCCACTGCGCAGGCCGCGGGCATGTACCTGGTCATCTGCGCGGGCGAGGACGGCTTCCACTCCCTCACCCTCAGCTATCCTGCCGAGCGCGAGGCGGAGTTCACCCTGTACGCCGAGTTCATGCGCAATTCCTTCGTCGTCAGCGGCCAGAGCAACGGTTGACGCGCGGAAAAAAATAGGCTATACTGTTTGTGGGCGGCGATTTGATTGCCGCCCACAATTCCAATTAAGGCGAATTTATTACCGAAAGAAGTGCTGTGTCATGCCTGAAGAATCCCGCAAGCCCGTGCTGTATTCGGCCGTTCAGCCCTCCGGCACGCTCACCATTGGCAACTATATCGGCGCGCTGCGCAACTTTAAGCTGCTGGAGCAGGATTATGATTGCCTGTTCTGCATGGCTGATCTGCATGCGCTGACCGTCCGGCAGGAGCCTGCCGCCCTGCGCCGCCGCACGGCGGAGCTGGCCGCGCTCTATATTGCCTGCGGCCTGGATCCCAAGAAGAATATCATCTACGCCCAAAGTCATGTGCCCATGCACGCCGAGCTTGCCTGGATTCTTAACTGCTTCACTTATATGGGCGAGCTGAGCCGCATGACGCAGTTCAAGGATAAGTCTGCCAAGCACGCGGACAACATCAACGCCGGCCTGTTTACCTATCCGGTGCTCATGGCCGCCGATATCCTGCTGTACCAGACCGACGTGGTGCCCGTGGGCGCGGATCAGAAGCAGCATCTGGAAATCTGCCGCGATATCGCCAACCGCTTTAACAGCATTTACGGCGACGTGTTCCGCATCCCCGAACCCTACATCAGCAAGTCCGCCGCCGCGCGCATCATGAGCCTGAACGATCCGTCCAGCAAGATGAGCAAGTCCGGCGAGCCCGATTCCTTCATCTCCGTGATGGATACGCCTGACGATATCCGCCGCAAGCTGCGCCGCGCCGTCACCGATAGCGACGGTGAGATCCGCGTGGATGCGGAAAACAAGCCCGGCGTAACCAACCTGATCACCATCTGCGCGGCCATGAGCAACCGCACGCCCGAGCAGGTGTGCCAGGATCTGGCCGGTCAGGGCTACGGCGCGCTCAAGGATGCGGCCGCTGAGGCCGTCATCGCCACGCTGGCGCCCATTCAGGCTGAGCATAAGCGCATCATGGCCGATAAGGCGTACATTGCCGATGTGCTCAAGGACGGCGCGGAGCGTGCCAGCGCCATCGCCTTCAAGACCCTGCGCAAGGTATACAAGAAGGTTGGCCTGTATCAGGGCTGAGGACGATTGGACAATGAAAGACGGGTCTGCTGCAAAGAGGCGGTTGCCCTCATGCAGCAGACCCGTTTTATCATGCGGAAAACTTACAATAAATCAGCCAATGCGTAAGGCTTTGCGGGAAATTGATGTCGCGTGCCCTTTTGAATATGAAGCGTTTCATCAAGCCCTGCCTGCGCCGCTGCGGCATGCAGATGCCGCGCCAGGGGAAGACAATCCTCATCCTCGGAGCCGCAGAGAATTGCGAGCCTGATCTGCTTTTGCCGGATGGCCTGGACAACCTCCGCCGCGTGATCGTGCAGCAGCGGAATCCACGGGCTTTGCAGAATGAGCATATCGCAGCGCGCATCGGTAAACAGCACCGAGCGCAGCAGCATATCGCACCCGGCGGAAAAACCGCCGCACACAATCCTTTGATAGCCTTGGCCCTGCATGGCTTCCATTGCCTGGGCTACCGCCGCATAGGAAGCGCCGTCATAGCGCCAGCGATAGGAGCCGTATCCGTCGGGCTCGGCGCTTTGGATTGCTTCCAGCTGCCATGAATTGCTTTTGCCCAATATGGGTTCCCAGTCCGCCCGCGCGGTCTGCCCATTTTGGGTGTTGCCATGAATGGCCAGGAACAGGCTGTCGGCATGCTTCCCTTTCCAGGAGAACAGCGCTTGAGACCTGGAAACAGCATCGGCATAGCGCTGATCTGAAAGGGACTTTAACGCGAGAAACTCCGGGCGATCCTTTAGCGGCGCAAGGTCATCGTCTGTCAATACTTCCGGGCGGTACCACCAGGCATGATCCGCAATGGCGCTTCGCAGCCATGCGAGCGCTTGCTCCGGCATGCCGGCTCCGCCTGCCAGACAGGCAAGAAAATAGAAGGTCTGTGGGCCGAAAGCCTTGGAATTTGCCTGATACGCATCCAGCAAATATCGGTAGGCTTCGGGATAGCTGCTTTCAGCAAGCGACAGGGTTGTTTCCAATATATCGTTTTCTTTTGGCATAGCGGGTACTCCCTATTGAACGTAGCCCTGCTGTTATTCCGCCGTTTTAGCGGCTGCCTGCGGGCCGATGCGCCCCTCGCGCACCAGGCGCACCAGGGTGGCCGTTACCAGCGGATCATAGGCTTCAGATAGGCTTTGCAGCTCTACCGCGGCTTCCTCAAAGGTTTTTACCCTGTTATAGCCGCGGTCGCTGGTCATCGCGTCAAAGGCGTCCGCTACGGCCAGAATGCGCGCCTCAAAGGGGATTTCTTCCCCCTTCAGTCCGCGCGGATAACCGCGGCCGTCCATGCGCTCATGATGCGAATAGGCAAGCTCGGCAATGCGCGGGCCGTAGATGGGCTCCAGCAGCCGGGCGCTGTCGAGGGGATGCTGCTGAATCAGCTTGTATTCCTCGTCGGTCAGCCGCGCCTTTTTGCGCAGGATATCGCCCGGCACGTTGCACTTGCCAACATCGTGAAACAGCGCGCCCATGACGAAATCCTCCAGCTTCAGGCCGGGGCAGTGATCCTTGAGCTCCTTGTATAATTGCAGGGCGTATTCCATCACCGCGCGGCTGTGGCGCTGGGTATAGTGATCCTTTTCGTCAATGCGGCGCAGCAGACCCTGCAGCTCCTGCTGCCAGTAGGCCTCGCTGTCAAATACCGGACAGTTGGATACATATAAAAGCTCCGCCGCCTCCACGCAGCGCAGCATCACATTTTGCTTGAGCCCATGCACATAAAAACAGTCGCCCGGGCCAAGCGTTTCCACATCGTCGCCCTCGGGCGCGATTTCCAGCTTTCCGCGCTGCACAAAGAAAAATTCAAATGTGTTTTCCTCGCTGCCTGGCGACAGCCACAGCGTCGCGCCGGCAGTGACCATTTGGCGCATGATTTCGATATCGCCGCTCTTGGCCAGCAGCGACAGCCCGCTTGCGCTGCCGCGGGCGTCCTCCTGCGCATGATGGGTAAAAAGCCCCTCCAACCTGTTTCACCCCTAAAAAAACGCATAACGCCGCGTCCGGACGATGTGCCCGGCGCGGCGTTGCTTTTGCATTTAATGGCTCGGCCGCAACCTTACGGCAGAACGTTGATCACCTTCAGCGGATCCACAGCCACCCAGCGGCCATCGATCCAGTACCAACGGTAGGTGCACCGTACTTCAAAGCCAAGGCTGGCTCCATATTCTATGACAGGCGCGTTTATAAGCTCCACCTGCTCGTGCAGCCAATCTACATCGTCATAAGGGGTCAGCTGAGCGTGCAGCACCAGGGCGCGCACTTTGGCGTTGGCAGCGGAAACCCTTGCCTGCACGCGCAGATAGTTCGCCTGGCGCTCATCCAGACAGGCCTCGCTTACGCCGGCGGCGCTGGCCGTGGAGCACAGCAGAATCATCATCAGCAACAGGGCAGCGAGGACGCGCAAGGACTTTTTCATACCGATTCCCCCTAAATCTCACGAATCAAAAATATTTTGGATTCGCTACAAGAATACCCGAAATTTTATAATTTGTCAATGTTTTTTAACATCTGTCGGTTACATATTCGGCTCTTTTTATGCTGGTTTAGTATGCTTTTTGAAAGAAAAACAGCAAATGTTCAATTTCGGCAGCCGATTGACAGAAAAACCTCCGTCTGATATAATGCTGCTTACCTGCGCGGGGGTATGGCTTTCCCCGGGCGGGCGTCTTTGCGTACAAAAAAGAAGGAGGCCGTCATGCCTGATTTTGTCCTGTCCCCGCTGCTTGAGAGCGAATTCTTTGCCCAGCTTTGCGATCAGATCACCGCGCAGCCCGGCGCGGCCGCCTATGAAATCGGCGAGGGCGCGCGCGCCGCGCTGGCCGCCGCCATTGCGCTCAAAACCGGCCGTCAGGTGCTCTATATCGCGCCGGGCGACCGCGACGCCGCCCGCGCGGCGGAGGATATCGGCCAGTACCTGCCCCAGGGGGCGGGCACGATGATTGCCCGCGAAAGGCAGTTTGCCCGCGCCGTATCCAGCCGCGAGGGCGAGTGGCAGCGTCTGACCGCCCTGAGCCGCCTGCAAAGCGGCGAAATGCGCGTGCTCTGCCTGCCTGCGGACGCGCTGCTGTGGCGCATGACCCCGCCTGAGGTGGCGCGGGCCATGACCGTAACCGTGCATACGGGCGATCAGATGCAGCCATCCGATTTGATGGCGCGCCTGGCTGAGGCGGGCTACGAGCGCGTGGACATGGTGGAGGGCAAAGGCCAGTGCGCCCTGCGCGGCGCCATTGTGGATGTGTATCCGCCCTGTGAGACCGACGCGCTGCGCATTGAGTTTTTTGATGATGAAATCGACGGCATGCGCACCTTTGACTGCGTGAGCCAGCGCAGCGTGGAGCGCCTGGACAGCGCCGTCATCGCCCCGGCGGGCGAATATCTGCTGCCCGCCGCCGACCGTCCCCGCGCGGGCGCGACGCTGCGGCTGCTGACCGAGAGCGCGCTGACCCGCCTGCGCGAGCGTCCCGCGCAAAAAAAACTATCTTATGATGAAAACCCCGACGACTCCCGCGACGGCCTGCGCGCTTTCCTGCGCGAGGCGGAGGCGCTGGAGGCGGGCGGGCTGTGCCGCGGCATGGATCTGCTGGCGCATATCCTGCTGCCCCGCACCTGCGGCGTGTGGGAATATATGGACAATCCCATTATCCTAATCGATACGCCCGACCGCTGCCGCACGCGCATGGACGACTGCGTCAGCGGCTTTCTGACCGACCTGTCCTTGGCCATCGAGCGCGAAATGGCGCTGCCCGAGCAGGAGGGTGCGCTGCGCACCGTGCAGGAGGCGCTGGACGCGGTGAACGCCTGCGATATGCTGACCATGCAGGAGTTCCTGCGCGATCTGGCGGGCTTCAAGCAGGGAAAGCCGGTCAAAATATCCGCCCTGGACGCGCCGCAGTACCACGGCAGCGTGCGCGATCTGGCGGGCGATCTGGCGCATTGGCGGCAGGAGGGCGGCGAAATCTACCTGCTTTCCGGCGGCGAGGCGCGCGGCGAGCGCCTGCTTGATACCCTGCGCGGCGTGGATGCGCGCATGGACGGGCACATTCACATCGCCCCGCAGACGCTGTCGCGCGGCTTTATCTGGCCGCAGTGCGCGCTGTATGTGATCGGCGATGCCGATATTTACGGCGCGGGCTACAAAAAGACCCGCACCCGCAAGAGCAGCGGCCAGCGCATCGAGGCCTTTACCGACCTGAAAGAGGGCGACTACGTGGTGCACGAGATGCACGGCGTGGGCGTTTATCAGGGGGTTAAGCGCATCCAGAGCGAGGGCGCGTGGCGCGATTATCTGCTGATTCAATATAAAGGCAGCGACAGGCTATATGTGCCTACCGATCAGTTTGACCGGGTGCAGAAGTACATCGGCTCCACCGACGGCGAACCGCCGCTCAACTCCCTTTCGGGCGGCGAGTGGCAAAAGCAGAAGGCCAAGGTCAAGGCGGGCTTGAAAAAGCTGGCCTTTAACCTGGTGCAGCTCTATGCCCAGCGCGAGGCCACGCCCGGCCATGCCTTTGCCCCCGATACAGCCTGGTCGCAGCAGTTTGACGAGGTATTTCCCTATGAGCTGACCCCCGATCAGGCGCGCGCGGTGGCTGATATCAAGCGCGATATGGAATCCACCCGCAATATGGATCGCCTGCTGTGCGGCGACGTGGGCTACGGCAAAACTGAGGTGGCCATGCGCGCGGCCTTCAAGGCGGTGCAGGATGGCAAGCAGGTGGCGCTGCTGGCGCCCACTACCATCCTGGCGCAGCAGCACTATTATACATGCCTCAAGCGCTTCCATGATTTCCCGGTCAATATCGATGTGATCAGCCGCTTCCGCACGCCCAAGGCGCAGCGCGAGGCCATCAGCCATGCCGCCTCGGGCAAGTGCGATATCCTGGTGGGCACCCACCGGCTGCTGAGCAAGGATGTGCAGTTTAAGGATCTGGGGCTGCTGATTATCGACGAGGAGCAGCGCTTTGGCGTAGCGCACAAGGAGAGCATCAAAAACCTGAAAAAGAGCGTGGATGTGCTCACCCTCAGCGCCACGCCCATCCCGCGCACGCTGCACATGAGCATGGTGGGTGTGCGCGATATGAGCCTGCTGGAAACCCCGCCCGAGGAGCGCATCCCCGTGCAGACCTATGTGATGGACTATAACGAAAGCCTGGTGCGCGACGCCATCCTGCGCGAGATTGCCCGCGACGGTCAGATTTATTTCCTTTATAATCGCGTGGCCAACATCGATGCCTTTGCGGGCCGCTTGCGCCAACTGGTGCCCGAAGCACGCATCGCCATCGGCCACGGACAGATGCAGGAGCACGCGCTGGAGGATGTGATGCTGGATTTCTACGCCGGCAAGTACGATGTGCTGCTGTGCTCCACCATCATTGAAAACGGCCTGGATGTGCCGCGCGCCAACACCATGATCGTCTATGACGCCGACCGCTTCGGCTTGTCCCAGCTGTATCAGCTGCGCGGCCGCGTGGGGCGTTCCAACCGCGTATCCTATGCCTATTTCACCGTGCAGCCGCAGAAAACGCTGTCCGAAACGGCGGAAAAGCGCCTGGCCGCCATTCGGGAGTTTACGCAGTTCGGCGCGGGCTTCCGCATTGCCATGCGCGATTTGGAGATCCGCGGCGCGGGCGATATCTTTGGCCCCGAGCAGAGCGGCCATATCTCCGTGGTGGGCTATGATATGTACTGCAAGCTGATTGAGGAGGCCGTGCGCGAGGCCAAGGGCGAGCAGGGCGCGCCTGCCGAGCTGGAGCCGCGCGTGGATCTGAAGGTGAACGCCTATCTGCCCGAAGCCTATGTGCGCGGCGGCAACCAGCGCGTGGAAATCTACAAGCGCATTTCCATGCTGCGCACGCAGGAGGAAATGGGGGATATCATCGACGAGCTGCTGGATCGCTTTGGCGATATCCCGCAAAGCGTGCTGACGCTGCTGAACGTTGCTTATCTGCGCGCGCTGTGCGTAGCCTTTGGTGTGGGCGTGGCGCAGCGCCAGCCTACGGGCCTGCTGCTGCGCTTTGACGAGCGGTATCTGCCCGATCTGAACGCCCTGAGCGCCGCCATGGGCGAGGACGGTACGGTGCGCTTCTCCGCTGCGCGCATTCCGGGCATGTTCATTCCGTTGTCCTCCCGCCAGGACGACGAGGCCGCCCTCAAGGCCGCCTGCGACGCGCTGGGCAAGCTGCGCGAGCGCTATAACGCCCAGAAAAAGGCCATGGACGCGGCTAAGCGGCCCGCCGGCACGCAGACGGAATAAGGCTTGACGCGCCGCGCGATTCACGATATAATCTGATTGATATGCAACAACTGGATTCTATCGTTTGATGGTAAAAGGAGCGTTTGGCCATGGATACGGAGTTTATCAACCTGGACAGCGGGAACATCGCATCGGAGCATTTGTGCTGCATCATCCGCACGCAGAAGGCGCATCCCGGCGTGGAGGCCAAGCGTGCCTGGCTGGCCGCGCGGCTGGACGAGGGCCATGTGTTTCGCAAGGTGAACGCCAAGGGCTGCGCTTTTATTGAATATGCGCCGCTGGAAACGGCTTGGGCGCCCGTGGTGGGGGATAACTACCTATATATTTATTGCCTGTGGGTGCTGGGCGATCTGAAGGGTCACGGCTATGGGCGGCAGCTGATGGAATACTGCATTGCCGACGCGAAGGCGCGGGGCAAGTCCGGCGTGTGCATGCTGGGCGCGGATAAGCAGAAGGCCTGGCTGTCCGATCAAAAATTTGCGCAGAAATACGGCTTCACGTGCGTCGATCGCACGGCCGACGGCTATCAGCTGCTGGCGCTGAGCCTGGATGGCAGCGTGCCGCGCTTTGCGGAAAAAGCAAAAAGTCAGCGCATCGACGAGCAGGAGCTGACCGTTTACTATGACGATCAGTGCCCCTTTATCCCGCAGCGGGTGGATAAGCTGCGGGCGTACTGCGAGGCGCACGGCATCCCCGCGCGCTTCATCCATGTGGATACGCTGGCGCAGGCCAAGGCATTGCCCTGCGTGTTCAACAACTGGGCGGTGCTTTATCAGGGACGGTTTGTTACCGTCAATCAGCTGGACGGCTCGGCGCTGGAAAAGCTGCTGCGCGCGTAAGGAGAACGGATATGGCGTTTGACTATAAAAAGGAATATAAAGAGTTTTATCTGCCCAAGGCGCAGCCGCAGATTGTCGCCGTGCCGCCGATGAATTACATTGCCGTGCGCGGGCAGGGAGATCCCAACGAGGAGGGCGGCGCGTACAAGGCGGCCATCGGCCTATTGTACGGCGTGGCCTTTACCATCAAAATGAGCAAGCACGGCGATCACCGCATCGACGGGTACTTTGATTATGTGGTGCCGCCGCTGGAGGGCTTCTGGCGGCAGCCGGGCACGATGGGCTTTGATTATGCCAATAAGCAGCGCCTTGAGTGGATATCGGTGATTCGCCTGCCGGATTTCGTCTCGCGGGCAGATTTTGACTGGGCGGTTTCGGAGGCTGCGCAAAAGAAAAAGCAGGATTTCTCCGCCGTGGAGTTTTTGCCTGTGGATGAGGGCCTGTGCGTGCAGCTGCTGCACGTGGGGCCATTTGACGATGAGCCTGCCAGCGTTGCGAAAATGGACGCCTATATCACCGAAAACGGCTATAAAAATGACTTTTCGGATGCGCGCTGGCATCATGAAATCTATCTGTCCGACGCGCGCAAGGTGGCTCCGGAACGGTGGAAAACCGTGATCCGCCACCCCGTTCGCAGGCTGTGAGGGAAAAAAGTCCCTGCCCGGCCGCACAAAACGCGCGAAACTGCGCCCCTTATGCGCGCAATCCTGCGCTATTATTGTAAAAACTCAGCAGAAATAGCTGGAAACGCCGCGGTTTGCTTGACAGAACGCAATGAATAAAGTACAATAAAATTTGCAATCATGCCGTTCCACGCGGGGTGTCCGCGTATCAGGAAGGGGGGTCGGGCATGCTTTTTGCCCATGAATCCAAAAGAAGAATCCGCGCAATGCTTACAACGCTGCTTCTGCTGCTGGCATTGCTGTTTGCGCTGCCCGCCATGGCGGACGACAATATCAATTTTACCCTGTCGGTTGAGCCTTCCAGCCTCACCGCACCCGGCCCCGTTACGGTGTCGGTGCGCGTGGTTAACGCGGGCGAAACCGATATGACCGAGCCGGTCATGCTCTATGATCCCAGCGGCGCGCTGGTGCCCACCTTTGGGGACGGCGGCCAGGCGCTGATCAAAAAGGGCGATTATGTGACCGCGCAGCATACCTACAATGTCACCCAGCAGCAGCTGGATGAGGGCAAGCTGACCTATATGCTCAGCTATAACGATGTGGACGCCAGCGGCAACGTGGTGGTCAAGTCCCTCAGCGCCAGCGCCGCGCTGACCTTTACCGGCACGGCCCCGCGCCTGACGGTCAACCGTACCATCGATCCCGAGGTGGTACGCAACGGCAAGACCGCCACCGTGCAGTATGAGCTGTACAACGCCGGCAATGTGGAAATCAAGAACATCCGCGTGGAGGAGAATACCTCCATTTCCGCCAATGCGCAGACCGTCACCTCGCTGGCGCCGGGCGAGCGCAAGACCATCAAGTTCACCGCCACCATGCGCCAGAAAGATCTGACCAGCCGTGGCAAGGTGACCTACAAGGCGGGGGACGAGTCCCTGTCCCAGGAGCTGCCCGCCGTCACCATCCCCAAGGCCAATCCCGGCCTGGTGCTGGATGAAATCCTGACGGCCGACAAGACCTCCATCGAGAACGGCGACACCGTTACCCTCACCCTGACCATCAAGAACAACGGCAACATTACCTATTCCAATATCAGCGTGACGGACGCCAAGTACGGCGAGATCTTCACCAATCTCACCCTGGGCCCCGGCGAAACGCTGGTGCGCGAAAAGCAGTTCACCCTGTCTGAAAGCACGTCCTTCAAGTATTCCGTCACCCTGCCGGACAATACGGGCGCTACCAACGTGATCTCCTCCAACGAGGTCAAGATCAGCGTTTATAACCCCGGCCAGATGATGCACCTGACCCTGGACGCCACCGCCAGCACCGCCACCGTGGCGCAGGTGCCTGCCGATGTGCGCTTCACTCTGAAGCTGACCAACAATTCCTCCCAGACGGCCAAGAACGTGACCCTGTATCACGGCGCTACCCGCATCACCACCGTGAGCGAGCTGGCTCCTTCGCAGACCGTCACCATCGAGCGCGACTTCACCATCTCCCAGGCGGGCAAGTTCCGCTTTACCGCCAGCATCAAGGACGCGCTGGATAACACCCAGACCTTTGATTCCAACGAAATCACCATCGCCTACGCCGCGCCTACTGCTGCGCCCACCGCCGTGCCGCAGGTGACGGTTGCGCCCCTGGTCACCGTCACGGTTGCGCCCATCGAGGTGCTTGAGCCTGTGGCCAGCCAGACCAGCGGCTATCTGCGCACCGCCGCGCTGGTGTTCGCCGGGCTGTTTGGCGTCAGCTTCCTGCTGTTTGCCGTCAGCACCGTGATGCGCGCCAAGCGCCGCAGCACCTCCCGCAACGCCTACGATCATATGGATCTGGCCGAGCGCCGCGATTATACCGAGCCCGCCCGTTATGGCGAGGCCGATATTGCCGATACCGAGCCGGAGACCGCGCCCGACGCGCTGAGCGAAAAGCCCTCGGATGAAATCCTCAAGGAGGACGTGCCCCAGCCCGTCAAGCAGCAATCGGACGACGGCGGCGCATACCGCCTGACCCGCGAGGATTCGCAGCTCCAGCCGCAGGTTTCCGCGCAGGATCAGCCCGCGCAGGATACCCCCGCTGAGGATGCGGTGGACGCGCCTTCCCGCCGCCGCCGCGCCAACCGCAAGCCCGCGGATGCGCCCAGCGAGGACGAATAATCACATACCCATCAGCCGCCTGATTCAGGCTGTCGAAAAACCTTTTTCGACAGCCTGCCGATGCAAGTCAGCTAAAGCA
>ERZ827150.2480-NODE-2480-length-19773-cov-9.850796_pt1 | contig 19773 bp, 15 predicted proteins | sample MGYA00519779_ERZ827150 | MGnify/ENA primary metagenome ERZ827150 (study PRJEB31778, sample SAMEA3449267) | human gut metagenome | biome: human gut; feature: human-associated habitat; material: faeces | place: United Kingdom | collected 2010/2012 ...
ATTTGTATAGTGATGAACAAAAAAGAGGTGCATCGTGCATTACGACACACCTTCTATACGCGCGCTTTAAATGTATTAAAGCATAGGGAGGTCAGAGAGAACTATAAAACCATGCAGCAAGAGTTGCATCTGAAGAGAGTCGCTTTTTATCAGCCTGATAATAATGAGGTAATGAAAAAGATTGAAAATAAGGAACTAAGAAATGAAATAGTAGCAGCTATCAATGAACTGCCGGATAAATGTAAATTGATATTCAAGTTAAGCTATTTGCAAGAAATGAAAAATAAGACTATAGCTGAAATGATGGGGTGTTCCCAACGAACAGTGGAAGCACATGTGTATAAAGCTTTGAAAATCTTGCGTAACAAGTTAGACAATCTTTATGTTTTATTAGCTATATTTTCACCTTATAAAATAAATGATTTTTTCGAAAGAATTGTTTTATAGATAAACAAGGATAGACATATGATAAACGAAAAGCTTTTGGCAAAATTTCTGATGGATGAATGCACTGAAAATGAGCTTTGTGAAATAAAAAGATGGATGGACGAGTCAAACGAGCATGCATTCGAATTATTCACAATAGAAGAATTATACCAGTTAGGCAAAACGGGGTTCAGCACAAGAGCTACGGATGTAGATAGGGCGGAACAGATGCTGTTCAAACGTTTGAAGAATGGGCGGAAACGCAAATCCGAGAGTTGGATTTTGAACAGTTGGATGCGGTATGCAGCAACATTTGTCGGGATCATTCTGTTGAGTGGAACAATTTACCTTACTTTTCTGAAATATAATACAGAGAAAGAATCTTTGTTGACTGTAAATACACGTAATGAGGTAGAGCAACTAACATTGCCGGACGGAACTAAGGTATGGCTAAATAAGAATTCTATTTTCCGGTATCCCAAAGAATTTGATGAGAATAACAGGGAAGTTCATTTGGAAGGTGAAGGATATTTTGAAGTAAAAAAGAATTCTTCTAAACCGTTTGTCGTACATAGTGAGTCAATGCAGGTCAGAGTGTTGGGCACAATTTTTAACTTGAAGACCGATCAGGCCAACCGTTCAGCAATAGCCACTTTAGTACAAGGCGAAATTGAAGTGAAAGGAAACCATAATGAAGGTATGATTGTATTGACACCTCGGCAAGAAGCCGAATTGGATGGAGTCAGCCACCGATTGATGGTCCGCCAGATTGATACAGGTATCGAACATTGGCACAATAATTCCTTTGCGTTTGAAAGTGCGGACATTTTCACCATTGCCCGAACATTAGAAAAATATTACGATGTGAGCATTGTGCTTTCTTCTGATTTGAATACAAAAAGCACCTATTCCGGCACATTAATGAAATCGGAAAAAGTAGAAGATGTATTAAATTCAGTAAGCAATGCCGTACCAATCAAGTATAGAATAGAAGACAATAGAGTTTATCTGTCCGCAAAGTTTTAGATTTAGTTAGATTTAGAAAAGGATAACCTCAAAAAACTGTAAATAAAAACTGTGGTAATGTTTTTATTTACAGTTTTTTTAATTTCATTTTTATGAAAAAAAAGTATTCTTTTGAGTAAGTATATTTTTTGTATGAATTGTATTAATAATATCGTTCTGTAAAAATATGAATTATGGGATGAAGTCTATTTATGTTTAATTTTAAATTTTGTTTATGAAACACAGTCATGTTTTCCATGCCCCATGGTTATTGCGGGCTTCATTGATGTTGTTCATGACATTTTCTGTTCAGTGCTTGCTAGCCCAACTGAATTTGAACACTTCCCGAACAACTTTGGGAAAGGTTATTGAACAAATCAAATCTCAGTCCAGTTACAATTTTTTCTACGATGACAAGCTAGCATCCTTGGCCGTAGAAAATGTACAATTATCCAATGCTTCCATAGAACAGGTATTAAACACTGTGCTAAATGGAAAAAATGTTTCCTTCAAAATTAAAGGAGGAGTAGTGTATTTGTCGGAAAATAAGCAGACACCTAAAAATGGAAACCAACAAGGAAAAGAGCGTAAAATTACAGGTCGGGTATCAGATGATATGGGACCGTTGATCGGTGTTAACGTATTGGTGAAAGGTACAAATGTTGGTGCCATTACAGATATGGACGGTAACTTTACGCTGGTAACGACTGAAGCTAATCCGGTACTCCAGATTTCCTATATCGGGTATACTACTCAAGAAATTGCCGTTGTGGACAATACCCCTTTAAATGTGAAGTTGTCGAGTGATGCACAGCAAATTGAAGAAGTGGTTGTTACTGCTTTAGGAATCAAACGTGCAACAAAGGCACTGAGTTACAATGTGCAGGAAATCAAGAACGATGACATTACCCAAAACAAGGATGCCAACTTTGTGAATGCATTGGCTGGTAAAGTGGCGGGTGTAAATATCAATGCATCTTCATCTGGAGTAGGCGGTATTTCAAAAGTGGTGATGCGCGGTACGAAATCTATTATGCAGTCTTCCAATGCACTCTATGTTATTGATGGTGTTCCTATGTTCTCCGGACGCAATGCACGTGAATCGGAATCTGAATTTGATTCCCGTGGTACTACTGACCCGATTGCAGACATTAACCCAGAAGATATCGAATCGATGTCTGTATTGACAGGTGCCGCCGCTGCTGCATTGTATGGTTCGGAAGCGGCCAACGGAGCTGTGATCATTACCACTAAAAAAGGTAAGGAAGGAAAGGTGAGCATTTCAGTCAATACAAGCATGGAATTTAACCAACCTTTTATACTTCCCCGTTTCCAGACACGCTATGGTACCGGTACAGGCGGCAAATGGGTGGACGGTTCTTCTCAGAGCTGGGGAGACAAATTGAGTGTGTCTAACTATTACGGTTATAACCCTAAAGATGATTACTTTCAAACAGGCATTGTCAATACGGAAAGCGTTTCACTCTCTACAGGTACGGAAAAGAACCAGACCTACGCTTCAGCCGCTGCCATCAACTCCAAGGGATACATTCCCAATAATAAATATGCACGTTACAACTTCAATGTACGTAATACAACTTCTTTTCTAAATGATAAGATGACGCTGGATATTGCGGCCAATTATATCCTGCAAAATGACCGTAACGTAGTGAACCAGGGTGAATACAACAATCCGTTGGTAGGTGCTTACCTGTATCCGCGCGGAAACGAATGGGCGGACGCGGAACTCTATGAAGTATACGATCCGGCTCGTAAAATCTATGTTCAAAATTGGACAGTGGGTGATGCCGGTATGACGATGCAGAACCCCTACTGGATCAACTACCGTAACCTCCGCGAAAACAAAAAAGACCGTTATATGCTGAGTGCAAACTTAAGCTATAAACTATTAGACTGGTTGACTGTTTCCGGTCGTGTTCGTCTGGATAACTCAAACAATGATTTCACGGAAAAATTCTATGCGTCCACAAATACCCAGCTGACAGAAAATTCAAGTCGCGGTTTGTATGGTATTACAAAGATGCAGGACAAACAACTCTATGCCGACTTTCTCGTAAGCATCAACAAGACTTTCGGTGAGGAACTTACGTTAAGTGCCAACATCGGTGGTTCTTTCAATGATATCCGTTCCGATGCTATGAGTGTACGTGGTGGTATAGCTGATGGTACAGATGCATATCCAGACGAACAAGTGGGATTAACCAACTATTTTGCTATCCAGAACTTGAGCAACAAAGCTAAACGGATGCAGGAAGGCTGGAGAGAACAAACGCAGTCAGTGTATGCTTCTGCTGAATTGGGATATAAAAGCACTTATTATCTCACTTTGACAGGCCGTAATGACTGGGCTTCCCAGTTGGCTGGTCCTAATTCCACTTCCAAGTGTTTTTTCTATCCTTCAGTGGGTGTATCTGCCGTGTTGTCGGAACTGTTTCCTAATCTGAATAAGGATTATCTTTCCTTCTGGAAAGTACGCGGTTCGTTTGCGTCTGTAGGGTCTGCTTTCCAGCGTTATCTGTCTAATCCTCGTTTTGAATGGAACTCATCTTCCGGACAATGGAGCGTATTGACACAATATCCGGTCTATTCACTGAAGCCGGAACGTACCAACTCATTTGAAATAGGTATGAATCTACGATTCTTGAAATACTTTGAACTGGATGCCACCTACTACAATGCCAAGACTGAAAACCAAACATTCAACCCGAATCTTCCGGTAAGCAAATATTCTAAGATGTATATCCAAACCGGTGCTGTACGTAATCAGGGTGTTGAATTGGCTTTAAACTTTAAAAACACTTGGAGTGACTTCACATGGAGCAGTGGTCTTACTTATTCTATGAACAAGAATAAGATTGAAACCTTGGCCGATAATGCAATCAATCCTGTAACCGGAGAACTTTTTTCCATCCCGTCTTTGGATATGGGAGGATATGGTGATATGCGTTTCATCTTGCGTGAAGGCGGCAGCATGGGGGATGTATATTCACGCATGGATTTGCAACGTGATGCTAACGGAACCATTTATATTGATGAAAATAACAAAATCTATACCCAGTCCATTCAAGATCCCAATCAATATATAAAATTGGGCAGTGTACTTCCCAAAGGCAACCTGGCGTGGCGCAACGACTTCAGTTGGAAAAATATTCATGTAGGATTTATGGTTTCTGCCCGTTTTGGCGGTGTTGTATTCTCACGCACGCAAGCAGTACTTGATAACTTCGGTGTATCTGAGTTCAGTGCTGATGCTCGTGACTTGGGGTATGTAACAGTCAATGGCAACGATCGCGTAGATCCGGAGGCTTGGTTTAGCACGGTAGGTAGCAAGGCGGTTCCGCAATATTACACTTATTCCGCGACTAATGTCCGTTTACAAGAGGCATCTATTGGATACAGCATTCCTCGCAAATGGTTGGGCAATGTATGCGACATCAAAGTTTCATTGGTTGGACGTAATTTGTGGATGATTTATAATAAGGCACCGTTTGATCCCGAAGCTGTGGCTTCCACCAGCAACTTTTATCAGGGTGTGGACAACTTTATGATTCCTTCTTTACGCAATGTCGGTTTTAGCTTGAATTTTAAATTTTAATAGGTATGAAACATATATTAAGTACAATTATCATAAGTTCTCTGATTGCCGTAACAGCTTCATCATGTACAGGCAAGTTTGAGGAGATCAACTCAAATCCCTATCAGCCGGGCGATTTGTCGGAAGATGACTATGCATTGGGGTCAGCCATGAACAACTTGGCCGGTTGTGTAGTTTCTCCAGACGTCAATACGGCCCAGTTTACAGACTGTTTGTTGGGCGGTCCTTTGGGAGGTTATTTTGCAGATTCACAATCCACCTGGAAAGCTACTATTTCCAACTATAACCCGACAGATGACTGGACACGTGTCTTTTTGAAGAGCGACCGTGTATTACCTGTATTATTCTCCAACCTTAATGTGGTGGAAATTGTATCTCAGAATACCAATAATCCGCTTCCACTGGCCATTGCTCAAGTAATCAAGGTGGCGGCTATGCATCGGGTAACCGATGCTTACGGACCGATTCCGTATTCCCAAATTGGTGTTGACGGTTCTATTAAGTCACCGTATGATTCTGAACAACAGGTGTATGCCAAATTTTTTGAAGAGCTGAATGCTTCTATCAAAATCATGAACGAACAGTCGAATGACCGTCTGACAGCATCTGCTGACTATATTTACAGTGGAGATGTAAAGAAATGGATTCGTTTTGCCAACTCTTTGAAATTACGTTTGGCCATGCGCATTGTGAATGCTGACCCTACTACTGCACGAAAGATGGTGGAAGAAGCATTGGATCCTCAATACGGAGGTGTTATTGAACAGAACGCTGATAATGCCGCATGGAGGTATTTTGCCGGCTCAGTAACTAATCCAATTTACACGGCTACCCAGTACAACCATGTTCTTTCTCACAATGATGACAAAAAAGAATGTCTTACAGGTGGTGATACTCATGCTGCAGCTGATATTATTTGCTACATGAATGGTTACAATGATCCCCGTCGTGAGAAATATTTTGTGAAATCTGAATGGGATGGTTATGAATATGTAGGTATGCGCAGAGGCATTTCGATTCCTGACTTGAATACAGTAGGACATAAATATTCCGGCGTGAATCTGAAGCCTACAGATCCTCTCTACTGGATGAATGCTGCCGAAGTCGCATTTCTCCGTGCAGAAGCTAAAGCCATTTATGGATTCAATACAGGTGGCGAAGCCAAAGATTTTTACGAGCAGGGCATCCGTTTGTCTTTCGAACAATGGGGAGTAGATGGTGCAGACCAATATATGAACAAAGATACTAAAAACAGCATCTCTTATACTGACCCGAACAAAGGACTTAATTCATACGCTGATGAGTTAACCAAGCTAACTGTAAAATGGAATGAAAATGCTACTCCTGAAGAGAAGCAGGAACGTATCATTATTCAGAAATGGATTGCCAATTGGCAGCTAGGTAACGAAGCTTGGGCCGATTACCGTCGTACCGGTTACCCGAACCTCTTGCCCGCTACGGATGACGGCAACAAGAGCGGTGGAGTGGTTGACTCAGAAAGAGGTGCGCGTCGCATCCCCTATCCAGCTTCTGAATATAATGATAATATAGAGAATATTCAATTTGCCGTGAACACTTATTTGGGAGGTCAGGATAACATGGCTAAAGATTTGTGGTGGGCTAAGAATAATTAATGATGTATTTTAATATAGCAAAATTTATGAAAAATAATATATTGAATAGTGGGTTGTGCTTGGCTTTGGGAATGGCGGCTTCATTTTCTCTTTCTTCATGTGAAGATTGGACTGAAGTAGAAAGCCTAGATATTCATACTCCTTCATTGGAGGAACAGAATCCACAATTATATGAGGACTACTTGAAAGACTTGAATGCTTTTAAAGCCAGCGATCACCATGTGTTGTTTGTTTCATTCAGTAATGTGGCCAATCCTGTAAAACAGGGTGAACGCCTGACAGCCCTGCCCGACAGCGTGGATTATATTTCTTTGAACAATCCGTCCGAAATAGGAGCAGGATTGCTTGAGGAGATGAATGAAGTGCGTAGAAAAGGTACTAAAATTGGATATACATTTTCTTATGCCCAGTTTGAAGCAGAGTGGGATTTGATGCTAGAGGCAAATCCTGAGTTGACTGAGACTGAAAGACAAGAATACTTTACTAAGAGAACTGAAGAGATGTTGTCATTGGTAGACAAGTATAATTATGATGGTGTTATTGTTGATTACGTTGGCCGTTCATTGGTGAGCTTGAAGGATGAGCCTTTGCGTACATATATCGCTCGCCAAAAGGGTTTCTTTGATATTATCAGCACTTGGAAATCAAGGCATACAGACAAATTTCTTGTTTTTTATGGCAATGCGCAATACATTGCTCCGGATAACATGGGCTTCCTGATGAACTGCAGCCATATAATTGTGCGAACGGAACTGTCTACCGGTGAAGGAGATTTGGATGTTAAGATTCAGTTGGCCGAAGAAGCTGGAAAAGAAGTCATGCATCAGTATGAAGGTGCCAATCCTGTGCCGTTGGACAATATGATAGTTTGTGTGCAGATGCCAAAGGCTGATGACAAGAACAAGACTATCGGTTATTGGGGGACAGTGGAAAGTGGTAACAAAGTGTCGGCAGCTGTTGGTGCTGCTAGTTGGTTGTGGAAGCCGGTCACTACTTACACGCGTCGTGGCTTATTAATCATGAACGTGGAAAGTGACTATTATTCGACCAACTATTCTTTCCTTAAAAATGTAATTAATATAATGAATCCTAACAAGTAAAGAATTTATGAAATATTATAACTATCTGAGTTTGGTAACCCTGTTTTTAGTTATGGGGTGTAACTCTGAAAATGTGGACGAAGAACATCACTATGATAATAAATTATACATTACTTCGGCCACCATTACCGATGACTTACTGATTAAGGCAGATGTGAAGGAAGCTACCCGTAGCTTGTCCTATCGACTAGCGAGTCCGGCTAATCAAGATATCTCCATCACGTTCGATGCTGCTCCGGCATTAACAGCTTCGTACAACATGAACTATGATGACCATGCCGAAGTTCTGCCGGTCAATTACTATGAAATTCCCAACAAGACAGTGACCATTGAAAAAGGAGCTGTCAATAGTAACGATGTAGTGATTAATTTCAAAGGAACACACGAACTGAACCGTGAAAAACGCTTTGTGCTTCCTGTAACCATTGTCAATGCTGATATCCCCGTATTGGAAAGTAAAAAGACAGTTTACTTTGTATTCAAAGGTGCTGCTTTGATAAATGTGGTAGCCAATATTGATGAAAATTATTTTCCGGTATATTGGAAAGACTATAGTAAAGTGAATTCACTTAGAGTTATTACGGTAGAAGCCTTGGTACGCAGCAGTGACTGGACGGACGGTCGTGATAATGCTTTGAGTACAATCTTTGGTGTAGAAGGTGAGTTTCTTGTCCGTATTGGTGATGGAGACCGCCCAAGAGACCAATACCAATGTGTGGCTCCCGGCGGAAACTTCCCGGGCGCAAACGTAGTAGATGGCCTACCTGTTGATGAGTTCGTCCATATTGCTACAGTTTATAATGCTGATACAGGTGAACGCAGTTATTACAAGAATGGCGAAAAAGTTTATTCTGACAATTCTGCAACTAGAGCTATCGACTTGTCTAGTAGCTGTTATATCGGATACTCTTGGGAACCTGGTCGTTGGTTACCGGGGGAGATTTCGGAAGTGAGAGTTTGGAATGTTGCCCGCACGGCCGAAGAAATTGCATCCAATCCGTATATGGTGGACCCACACTCAGAAGGGCTTATTGCTTATTGGAAATTTAATGAAGGGACTGGTTCCAAGATTATTGACCATACTGGTAATGGCAATGATCTTACAGGAAACACTACTCCCACTTGGATTAATGTTGAACTACCCGAACTTAAAAAATAAGATTTATGAAAGTTAGAAAAATAAAATATTCATTGTTTGCCTCTATGATGGCAGTCGTGGCAGTATTCTTAGCTTCCTGTGAAGATACTTTGGAGATAGGTAAGCTTCCCGATGAGTCGCAGTATGAAGATATTTATGCCAAGAATGGTTATTTGCGTGACGCCAAGTCTAATCGTGTGACCAATATTATCGACTTGTTTACCGAAAATTATAAGACTTCAGTGCGTTTGGGATTGACTAAAGCCCCCACCGTGTCTTCTTCCGTCAAGGTCGAAGTGGATGCCGCTTACCTGGAAGCCTACAACAAGGAACACGAGACAACGTTCAAGCTTTTTCCTAAAGAACTGATAACTTTGGGTGATGAAGGATTGATGACTATCAATCCAGACTCCAAAACAGCTGAGCTTTCCTTGTCCGTGACTGGTGGTGAAGCCTTGGAGGAAGATGTGACCTATGCCATACCTTTGACTGTCAACGAGGCAGGCAGTGACATCCAATTCAACAACGAAGAATCTCGTCACTGCATGTATTTCGTGAACGACATGCGTAAGAAAGGGGATGTATTCAAAGGGGAAGACAAACCAAAAGGTTTTTTGTTCATTGAAGTGAATGATGTTAATCCGCTGAATGCGCTTTCTTTCCAATTGGAAAATGGCAAATACCTTTGGGATGCCGTGGTATTGTTTGCAGCAAATATCAATTATGACGCAGCTTCCGGTCGTCCTTACGTTAAGTGCAATCCTAATGTGCAGTACTTGTTGGACAACAATGAAACGCTGATTCAGCCCTTACGTAAGCGTGGCATTAAAGTAATTTTGGGTATATTGGGTAATCATGATATGGCTGGTGTAGCTCAGCTTTCCCCTCAAGGATGTAAAGACTTTGCTCGTGAATTAGCTCGCTATTGTTATGCTTATGATTTGGATGGTGTCAACTTTGATGATGAATGGTCTGACCCAAATGTGGATGTAAACAACCCCTCATTTGCTTTCCCCTCGTATGAAGCAGGAGCACGTCTTTGTCTCGAAACAAAGCGGGCTATGCCTGATAAACTTGTTACGGTTTTCTGTTGGGGTAAAATGCATTCTTTGGATCAAGTAGATGGGGTTGACGCTAAAGAGTATACTGATATTGCTGTAGCGAATTATGGCTCAACAGCTCCAGCTTTGGGTCAGATGACCTTAAAACAGTGTTCAGGAGTATCTTCTGAATATAATGAACGCCGTGGAGGAGACTTGAATGCTAGTACAGCTCAAAGGTTAATGAACGATGGTTACGGCTGGTTTATGGGATTTGCTCCCTTCCCAAATAATTATAATGATATTTGGAAGCGTCTGGAGGGAGCTGAAGTATTGTATGGTTCTCCTTTGAAAGAACCTTCTCTTTTCTATAAAAAGAATGCAACCGAACCTTCTGTTTGGCCTAATGATTTATAATAAAAAAAGAAATACTATGTTGATATCCAATAAATATATATCATTATTATTGATTTCCGGACTGATGTTTTCATGTCAGGAGGATGAAAGTCTGAATTTGAAAGATTTTCCAAACAATCAGCCTTCGTTTACAATAGAGGGTAGTGGTAATTCATCCAATATGAATTTGGAAGCAATTTATCAGCAAGATAGAACCTTGCAATTGAATGGAGAAACCAGGAGAACCTACACTTTTGCTATTCAGCCTTCTCCAGAAGACGCAGTAGTAACTTTTACTCCTATCTGTACGAATATTCCAACTGATAAAGTGGAACTGAGTGCAACGAAGATTGTTATTCCTGCCGGTTCAACCGAAGCTTCTGTTACTGTAGGACTCAAAGATGATGATTTTAGCTTTGCAGCAACTACTTTGCCGGAAATGACCTATGAATTAGGAGTGGTAGCCAATGTGACCGGATATAAAATTGCAGAAATGGCATATGAAGCGAAAGTAGTGATTAAGAAAGAAGCTTTCACTATTGTAACATTCTTTGATGGGGCGAATGATAATTCTGCGACCTTTGAACGAACTGTAGAAGGGGATAAGATTCTTGATTCTGCTCCTATTAGTTATAAGTTTAAAATTAAGTTCGACAAAGTTTCCAATCATGATGTAAAATGTATGTTGAATTATGAAGGAATACCTGAAGCCTATCTGGATGATATAACTGTCTCTCCTGAGGAAATAACCATTCCTGCAGGGCAGTTAGAATCTGAAGAAATTACATGGTCCATGTCTGATAAGTTCGTTCTCAGCACAGAGGATGCAGGTGTTTTTGAATTCAAAGTGAAGCCAACTTTCATCTCAGAAGAAAAAAATTTGTCAGTTTCAGAAAATAAAGGTAACATAAGTTTACGTACATCTAAATCTGTTTTAAATATAAAACACGCTGTTGAAGGATTTGACGATTCATACAAAGATTTAGATAGGTCAGGTTGGGAAGTTACGGATTTTGTAGATTTTCAAACCGGTGCGAATGGTGCCAATATTTTGGATGATAATAAAAATACTTATGTCTATTATAATTATAATGATATTCCAGGAAGTTTCATTGTAGACATGAAGAATGAACAAATTTTAAAAGGAATAGAATTTCAATACAAATTCTACTTCCGATACTGGTATGCTACCAAAAATATATCTATTTCTACTTCATCCGATAGGAATGCATGGGTTAACCATGGGAATGTATCAGGATTACCAGCACAGGAATTCCACTATATTCAATTTGTTAAACCTGTAACAGCCCGCTATATAAAAGTTTCTATAAAGGGATACCATACTGGTGGTGTACAATTGTCTTCAATAAAAATGTTTGAATGAGATAGTTAGACAATCATATAAGCATTAGATTATATTGTTTTAATAGAGGGTGTTCAATTTTGAAGTGCACCCCAAAAGTTGGACGTTAAATTTGATTATTCAACTCTCTATAGTATTGAGCTCGGTATTGTGCCGGGCTCATTCCTTTTAATCTAAGTTTTACTCTTTTTGTATTATACCAGGCAATATATTTCTTTAGTTCAGTCTCAAATCTGTCAAGACTTTCGAAGTGGTTTACATACAATAATTCATTCTTCATCAATCCGAAGAAACTCTCCATCATAGAATTGTCCAGACAGTTACCTTTACGAGACATGCTTTGTATAACCCCATTATTCTTCAGCATCTTTTAATATTGTGTATGCTGATAATGCCAACCCTGATCTGAGTGTAGCAACAGCCCATCAAGGTTCTTATACTTTTTAAATGCCTTTTTAAGCATATCTGTAACCATTCTCTGGTTAGGACTTCGTGAGAGTGTATATGTTATTATCTCTCCATTGTACATGTCTAGTATTGGATATGTATACAGTTTCTCATCCTTTATACATATCTGTGATACATCCGTAGCCCATTTCTGGTTTGGCCTTTCTGCTGAGAAATTTCTGTTAATGGCATTAGGTGCAACCTTTTCTATCTGACCTTTATAGGAGTGATAGTGGCGTTTTTTCTGTTTAGCTTTCAATCCCATCTGAGACATCAATTTCTGCACAGTCTTATGATTGATATTGCAGCCTTCGTTACGTAAAGACAAACAAATCCTTCTATATCCATAGCGACCTTTGTTGTCATCATATATTGCTTTAATTCGTTTTCTTGTATCATCATATCTATCATTGTTCTTCAAACGTGACAGATGGTAATAGAATGCAGAGCGAGCCATATTTACCATTTTGAGAATACTCTCAAGAGTAAATCCTTCCTGCCTTAGTTCTTCGATGTCACGTGCCTAATCCCTTGTAGTCGAGCATTCCTTTCCTTTACTAAGGCTCTCACTTTTTTTAGCAATGCTACCTCCAGTCGCAGTTCCTCGTTTTCTTTTCTGAGTCTTTCCAGTTCACTCTGTGGCTTGATATTTTTTTCGGTCTTCCCATATGTGGCGGTCTACCACGCTTTTACATTTACTTAGTGCATCAACGCCCTCCGTTCGCATGACTTTTAACCATACGCCTATTCTTTGAGGACTTGCACCATACTTTAGCGAGGCCTCGTGCAAAGTAAGATGATTTTCTTCAATATCAAGAACAATTTTATGCTTTAATGCATAATCGGCATTGATATTAAGCTGTTTTTGCAATCCTGATATGCCTTCCTTCTGATAGCGTGACCATAAAACCTTCAGTCGTGCTTCATTTATTCCGTAGTTCTTATGGATATGACTAAAGGATATGCCATCTTCCAACATCTGCATATAAGATAGCAAGTCATGTAATGATTTTTGTTTCCTTTTTTTGTGTAGACATAATAAAACCCCGAAAGTTTTTTGTCTAATTTTCGGGGTTCATATCACTTTTGCTGTGATACGAAGACAGACTCCATTTGTAACATTAACCGTATAATAAAAAAGTCCTTAACTTCGAAAATATCTTAGGTTTAGGAAGTAGCTATACACTCCTGAAGAGTAGTTATGTCTATATACGAACTTACCCAAGAATACGTTAATGTTCGTAAACTTGGGTAAGATTTTATAGATATTGTTTGGAGAGGACTTAGAATTCAACCTCTTGATTCTGAAAGTAGACCAGCCTCGGCTTGAACCAGGGATCTCCAGATTATGAGAAGCTGGTGAGACTGGTTCATGGAAGAACTCTACGAAAGTTTGGACATAACATCATAAAGGATGTTATAACGGACGATTTCCCTCAAGCAGACATCGGTTTACTAAGGCAATATGCAGAGCTTATAGGCATGATAAAGCGACAAATCGAAGAATGCCCTCACTGCAATGTGCTATGAATATTTCTCCAAGTAATCCGAATGACTACAAAGCATACCCAGTGTTAATAAACTTGCGACTTCGGCTATAATTATAAGAACCAGGACTGACATGAAACCGACAAACTTTGGTTAGTGTGGACTAAAGTCCCGCAACGATATAAGTAATAATAAAGTCAAAAGTAGTAGAACTACACGTAGAAATCAATTCCTGAATCAGATATTGATTGAAATTTTCTGAGTCGCATCAAGAACCCGAAACTGCTTTTTCTCAAACTTCAGTTACGTACAATACATACAACAACATAAGAAGAAGATGAAAATGTCAGTAGCCATCGCTCGGGAAGTATTAGTCGCAGGCATATGCAGACCAAAGATGAAAGTTTTATAAACGTCTATCTCAAGCGTCTTGAAAAGGAAACGGAATGGTAGAATGAAATCTTGGCATTAGAATCGTTAGTGGTCGAATAGACCATTCCGATATACTTCTATTAACAACATAATTACCTTTGTGCTGCCGCATGAACGTGTTTACAAAATTATTGCATCCATAGAAAAATTAGCCACCAGCGTAGTCCTTTTAGACTGAAGAGGAAAGTAACAAACTTTGTTAGCTCAGACTACAGAATACTTGTCGTCTATAGCGGTTTGTGTAGTAGTCTAAAAACTATAGGTCTATGCAAATTATTAGGTGAGGGAAACTTTATTTTTTAGAGGAGAAATTTAAAGACTTTTCTAATATACATTATGTAAATACTTCTTTCATATCAGATTACATAATAATATACAAACAGTACTCATTCTGAGCGTTCAGGCTGCGTAATGATTAGATTTACTGTCAACAGTTGCGTATTGCTGACATTTCGAAGCCTACGGTACATTTTTTCATTGTTTTCAGTCTTTTGCATACCCACATAATTTTTGTCTTTAGTTAAATAGTCACCAGACCTTTCCTTTCTTGATATATGTTCTTATTTTTGCAACCTAAATTATTCATTATTCCATATTTTATGAGAAAAATCATTTTGAGGGTTATAGCCTTTTATTCTTTAATTCTTGCTCCGGCAGCATGCAGTAAAAATGAAGATCCATTACATGAGCATTCACGATTCAGTATCAATTCCACTATTTACGGAGCAACTCGTGTACCAGCACTTGACAGCAACGGGCAGGGACATTTTTCCGAAGGTGATATAAACACCGTATTTTTTCAAGATACCCAGAACAGGCTACTTAAAGAACTATCTTATACTTATGGGAATACGTATTATTGGAGTGACTTTCAACTGGAAGATGCAATTGGAAAGCTAAATGTTTCCGCCTGCTATCCTCCGGTGAAAACTGATAGTCCGACTGTATTTTATTGGGATGTTACCTCACAAGAAGTTGTGACAGTTGATTTTCTGGCTGCTCCCCCTGTGGAAGTAACTCAAGGGGTGACAACAGATGTTGTCTTGAAGTTCAACCACCTTATGCACAAGCTTGTTGTCAAATTAAAGGCCACTGGAACTACTATCACTGAAAAGGATTTGGGCGAAGCTAAAGTTTCGGTCTCCAATTTCCAGTCTGCGGCTGTGATAGACTTGCTGAAAGCTAAAGTGCAGAGGGCTTCAGGTACAATATCCCAATTAGAGCACACCGGTATTGAGTCGATCTTCATTTTACCCCCGCAGCCAATAGGGACAATAGCGATAAAGGTGGAATTGAACGGACGCTCCAAAACTTTCCAACTTTCAGAATGCAAGGTTGGCTCCGCTTTTCTGACGCAATTGCAAAGCGGTAAGGTTTTTATGCTGACAATATCTGTCAGTAGGAACTCGTTTACAATTACCGGTCAGGATATTGCCCCCTGGGGAGACCAAGGAGAAGCTAACGGAAATATTACTATTTAAAAATTGTGTAAGACATGCAAATCAAACCATATTCTCCAATCGGCCTGTTAATACTGTTGGAAACAATGCTATTGTATGCCTGTACTGCAGATGAGTGGATCTCTCATCCGGAAAATGACATGGTACAATTGTCCGCCGCCATCACCCCCTTGTCTGGAAGCACTCGAGCTCATGTGGGTGACAAGGGGAACGAATCCTTTCAGGTAGATGATAAGATAACTCTTTTTGTCACCCCTCAGGGAGAATTCTCTTCCGGGACATTGGGGCGTACTATGAGGTTAACAACTGAGGGATGGTCTCCGAAACTTGCCTGGCAGGAGATTGCAGGGGAACAGGTGACCTTCACTGCTTTTTATCCGGAAATGTCCGATTGTAATTCCGAAATATTCACGCATACGGTCGCTTCCGACCAACGTCTAACTGAACTTTTTGCCAAGTCGGACTTACTGGCAGCTTCTATCGAAGTGGGACGAGGAAATGCCGTATCGCTCAACTTCCGACATTGGATGAGCCTGATAGAACTGCATTTGACTAGTAACACCTTCACACCCGAGCAGCTTTCCGAAGCCGTGATACACATACAAGCTTGTCCGTCCGTCCAAATTCAGACCATACCAGTACCAGAAGTCATGCAACCTGTGGAAACCCAGGTAGAAGATATTATCTTTCACCAGGGAGAGCCCAATGTTTATCATGTAATTCTTCCTCCTCAACTCATTCAGGAGACTTGGCGGCGGAAGTGGATAGAAATAGAATTGGAGGGAAATACTTATGTTTATGGTGCTCCTCCGGAGCTGAATGGTGGCGAAGCATTTACAATGTTACATCCGGGACATCAACTGACACTGAACCTCAACCTTGATCGTGAACAGATTACGGAAGATTGGGCAAACAAGACTATTTGGGTTCATGGTTTGAAAGACATTCCACCAGTTGATACATGGGATTATGCGACTGACGATGGTCTGGGAAATGGATTTGTGGGCTTGAAATGGAACGGACAGTACGGTTGGTACGACTGTAATAAAAAAAATCCGATGGAAGGGACCGGTCTTGACTCCAATATGTGTTGGGCAGCAGCCTGCTCCAACATGATTTATTGGTGGCTGGAACAAAACGAGGAATATGTTCGTCGATACGGTTATTCAGGTCCTTCCCAATATGGGAATTCTGTCAACAGCGATGTATTTGAATTGTATCGGACTCATTTTATTGATACAGGCAATGATGTAGGCGGTGCATTGAGCTGGTTTTTTACCGGTCGACCGCTTGAAGGCGGAAAGCAGAGTCCAGCCTATTTTAAAGATCTTTTTAAAGAAAATGAGTTTGTATCCACAGTTATTCCTATTTATTCAAATCGTTCGCTCAGTGATGAACTGAAGAGAATTTTCAATTCGCCCAAGGCAATAGAATGTACCATTTCTACTTCGAGGCTGATACATGCTATTAATATTTGGGGAGCTGAGTTCGATGCTAAAGGAGAGGTTTGTGCCTTATATATTACCGATAACAATGATACGGATTTATACTGGCAACCAGAAGGCTTTCCCTTTCTGGGACGTAAGAAGACACAAGCCGGACTACTTTACAAACCTGTCAAGTGTATCTCCAACAAATATTATATGGAAGGAAGTGCTGCGGGAAATTTTAGCTTTTACATAAACGAGTTAAATACCCTTGATTTGATGCATGATAAGTGGAAGACATTTTTTAGGAAATAGGACAAAGAATGAAATGAAGACTGGAGACTTACTTTGACGGGTTGATGTATTCTGGCTGAAAATCCATTGCTTTATTCTCCAAAAGGGAAGTCCATCCAATTGGGCGTTTTTCAGGACAATTTCCCATTAGGAGGCTTTCTGAATGATTCCGTTTACCGAAGAGCTTCCTTGTTAAATATGTTGATATATTTCAATATTAAGGTCATTTTGGCCGATGCCGGATGCAAGGGCGAAGTGACTAGAAAAACCCAAAAGGTTTTAAACCAATTTGTAAGAGATGGATTATGAAACGGACATTCTCCTGATTTGACAACTACAGAAGACTCTGCCGAAACAATGAACTAACATTTGATTCGGTAAAGGAAATGGTCAAACTGGCATCCATAAGAATGTTGCTGAAGAAAATCTAAACAGGCTCTTAATATGTCAAATGGACTTAATAATAACATTTATTTCTCCTAATCCTGCGTAAACAATGCGTAAACAAACTGTTTCAGTTAGGGGTATTTTATGAGTTTTATTGATAACATCGATTCTGGTAAATAATTGATAACCAACAACATTAATAATGACTAACTATTATAGAAAATCATTTTATCGTTCTCATAATCTGGAGGTCCCTGGTTCAAGCCCAGGCTGGTCCACGAAAGAGAAAGCGCTAACTGCATAAAATCAAGCAGTTAGCGTTTTTCTTTTTGTTCTCTTTTGTGAGTTATGATATACTCAAACCAATAGGATTGCATCTAAATATCCCTAATTAACGTGAGTTCGATAACATCCTGTTTGGAATGGCTATGACAGAGAACCCAGATATAGACTTAAAAGCCATCACACTTCTTAATCGTTTAAATTAAATTGACGGGCAAAGATTCACACCGTTCGGGCAGTAAATTATATTCTTCGTCCACCAATGCAGCATTGGAAAACTGAACCTCATCATGAGTTTCTGTGCCGAAAGCTGCATGAATGTGACCAAACAAATGATATTTAGGCTTGATTATCTCTATGGTCTTCAACAAATCAGAACTGCCATAATGATGCGCTCCATCAAAATCAAGTATACCCATAGGAGGTTGGTGCGTAATCAATACGTCGGTGTCCTTGGGAATGACTTGAATGAAAGCTTTGTTATTTCCACTTAAAGCATCCTCCACAAAAAGCGGAACACCATAAAAAATCACGCCGTCTATGCTAATGCCCGAATTACACAAGTAATGACAGTTTTCATCAAGGCCGGATAAAACGGATCCATACAGACAGTCGTCATAATTACCGGCCACAAAGATTTTTTGTCGATAAGGCAGGTCACAGAACCAATTGATAAAGTCAAACGTTTCCTCTTCTGTGCCAGCCATGGTAAAATCACCAGAATGACAATTATGTCGGCATCGGGCAACCCTGTGATTTGCCGATGCCGACCGTGCGTATCTGAAATGTGGATCAAACTAATCAAGCTTTTTAAACTCAAAATCGTTCTTACTGCAACATGCCTTTTTATAATCAAATCCATACAGGCGCATGTAAGCTTCCTGCACTTCCTTGGCTCCGTTGTAGAATGGATCTGATGTGTGAATCTGAGTAGTGGCAGTTACTCCCATATCAGGAGTCAACACTGTACCGTTTGTTCTTTTAACTCGCTTCGGAGTTATTCTAAACACTCTTGACATAAGACAAATCTCTTTTACTTTAATAATGATGATGATTTTATAATATTATCTAATATTCCCTTACAGAAATTAGAATCATTATAGCTACCATTTGCTAATTCATCTAAAATACGATAAAGAGTTTCACCGTTCCAATTTCTATATTCATCAGACATATAATCGCATCCCCACGGCCAATATTCACTAGAGTCTCCGAAGAATATAGGATATACATCAATACCTTGACTGGTTCCTTCACGGGTTATACCAAAATACATATTCAATAACGCAGAATCACTCATGTATCTAAGCATAACTCTATTTACATTATCACTTAGCTGATAACAGAACCCCCAATTAAGTTTAGAACGATATAAATACATCTCATCAGGTATAAATTTAACTTTTAATGGACTAATCCGTTCTTCCGCTATTTTCCCAATCTCAACCAAAGCTTTCTGTATGGGGCCAGCAATAGCTTTCTTCATCAGTTCATCCTGATAGGAACAAATTAAAAGAGCATTCTTTAAATAGTCTTGATTTTTAGATATCTCCTGTACTATTGAGTTTTGTTCATTCATATTATATGATGTTATTTGAGTCATCAAATGATTGTACTGAATAATGGTTTCTCTAACTTTAGGCTTATCATAAGCGATGGCTGCACAATGTTCAAGCCATCTCCTTATTTCAGTGACATAAGAACGTTTCTCGTAATTAAATTTAAATCCTTGACCGATAGAGTCCTGAGAAGCCTCACCCCCTGAAAGAGTTAAATACACAAGACATTAGTGTCCAATAAAAATGGACGAGTTAAAAATTTAATCAAATAGTCCTTCA
>ERZ827150.2481-NODE-2481-length-19768-cov-16.833815_pt1 | contig 19768 bp, 16 predicted proteins | sample MGYA00519779_ERZ827150 | MGnify/ENA primary metagenome ERZ827150 (study PRJEB31778, sample SAMEA3449267) | human gut metagenome | biome: human gut; feature: human-associated habitat; material: faeces | place: United Kingdom | collected 2010/2012 ...
CCCGCATGGCGGACACGTCCGTGGTGGTGATGACGATCACCTGGTCGGCCATGCACGCTGCCATCTGGAAGCCCTGGCCCAGTCCGGCGGGCGCGTCGATCAGGCACCAGTCGTAGCTTTCCCGTATCTCACGCGCCAGCGCCTGCAGCTTCGGCACCGACAGGGACAGCGGGCGGTCGGCCATGGGTGCGGTCAGCAGGGAGAGGGAGGGGTATCGCTCATGGGGCACCGCCGCCTCATGCAGGGTGCAGCGGCCCTCCAGCACGTCGGAGAAGTCCATCAGCGCCCGGTCGCTGAGCCCCAGCGCCAGATCCAGGTTCCGCAGGGTGATGTCACAGTCCAGGCACAGCACCCGCTGCCCCATGTGGGCCAGCGCCAGCGCCACGTTGGCGGTGAAGGTGGTCTTGCCGGTGCCGCCCTTGCCGGACGCCACGGCGATGATCTTGCCCATGGACTTCCTCCTTTCACGGGCCGCCTATACCAGCGGCGCTTTTTTGATCCGGGCAAAGGCCCGGGGAAATTGCTTCGGTGTGTGCTGTGTTTTTTCGATGGATACGATGCGGTGCACCACGTCCGTCTCCGGCACGGTGTAGTCCGTGACGCCGGAGAGCTGTCCGCCCAGCTGGACGATGGCACTGTGGGCCTGACGTATCTCCTCGTCGGTGGAGACGGATTTCATGGCGGCGAACTGTCCGCCTACCTTTACCAGCGGCAGCGTCAGCTCGCACAGTACGTTCAGCTGGGCCACGGCACGGGAGGCCGCCAGATCGAACTGCTCCCGGTGCTGCGCGGCGAATTCCTCCGCCCGGGCGTGAACGCAGGTCACATTTTTCAACTCCAGGTCCGTCTGGACCTCCTTCAGGAAGTCCACCCGCTTGCCCAGACTGTCCAGCAGCGTGAAGCGGGCGTCCGGCGTCAAGATCGCCAGCACCATGCCGGGAAAGCCTGCGCCGGTGCCTACGTCGATGACGCGCTTGCCGGACAGGTCCAGCTGCGCCGCCAGCGCCGCGCAGTCCAGCAGGTGCAGGGTGGCTACGTCATGGGGAACGGTGATGGCCGTGAGGTTCATCACCTTGTTCTTTTCCAGCAGCAGTTCGGCGTAGCGCGCCAGCTTGTCCGCGGCGGCGGGGTCCAGGTCCAGGGCCGTCAGGCCGGCGGTCAGGAGGTCTCTCATTTCTGCTGCTCTTTCAGCAGGTCGCGGATCTCGGTGAGCAGCTCCTCGCTGGTGGGAGCCGGTTCTTCCTCCTCCTGCGGCTCCTCGTCCTTTTTGCCCAGCTTGTGCAGCTGGTTGATGGTCTTGACCATCAGGAAGATGACGAAGGCCACCAGAACAAAGTCAATGACCGTGCTCAGAAACGTGCCGATGCCCAGGGTAACGGCCTCGGTGACCACCTGGCCTGCCTCGTCCAGCACCTCCGGCTTCAGCACGATATTCAGCTGTCCCAGATCCACGCCGCCGATGAGCAGGCCGATCAGGGGCATGAACACATCGTTCACCAGAGAGGTGGTGATCTTACCGAACGCGGTACCGATGATCACGCCGACGGCCATGTCCATTACGTTGCCGCGCATGGCGAATTCCTTGAATTCCGCAAAAAACTTCTTCATGTGTAAAAGCTCCTATACTAAAAGTATAATTACGGATAACTATTACGATACGCTATCAGTGCAGCGGTACCAGGCGCTCCTTGCCGCCCATGTAGGGCTGCAGCGCCTTGGGCACCAGCACGGAGCCGTCCGCCTGCAGGTTGTTCTCCAGCAGGGCGATGAGCATACGGGGCGGGGCCACCACGGTGTTGTTCAGGGTGTGGGGCAGGTACAGTTTGCCGTCCTCGCCGCGGACGCGGATCTTCAGGCGGCGGGCCTGGGCGTCGCCCAGGTTGGAGCAGGAGCACACCTCGAAGTACTTTTGCTGCCGGGGGGACCAGGCCTCGATGTCGCAGGACTTGCACTTCAGGTCAGCCAGGTCGCCGGAGCAGCACTCCAGCTGCCGCACAGGGATATCCAGGCTGCGGAACAGCTCCACGGACCAGCGCCACATCTTCTCGTACCAGGCCTTGGAGTCCTCGGGCTTGCAGACCACGATCATCTCCTGCTTTTCGAACTGGTGGATGCGGTACACGCCACGCTCCTCGATGCCGTGGGCGCCCTTTTCCTTGCGGAAGCAGGGGGAGTAGGAGGTCAGCGTCTGGGGCAGCTTGTCCTCCGGCAGGATCTGGTCGATGAACTTGCCGATCATGGAGTGCTCGCTGGTGCCGATCAGGTACAGGTCCTCGCCCTCGATCTTGTACATCATGGCGTCCATATCCGTCTGGCTCATCACGCCCTCCACCACGTTGCCGTGGATCATAAACGGCGGGATGCAGTAGGTGAAGCCCTTGTCGATCATAAAGTCACGGCCATAGGCGGTGACGGCGGAGTGCAGCCGGGCGATGTCGCCCATCAGGTAATAGAAGCCGTTGCCGGATACACGGGCGGCAGCGTCCATATCCACGCCGTCAAAGCGCTCCATGATCTCCGTGTGGTAGGGGATGGGGAAGTCGGGGGTCTTGGGCTCGCCGAAGCGCTCCACCTCTACGTTGCAGCTGTCGTCCGGGCCGATGGGCACGGACTCGTCGATCATCTGGGGGATGACCAGCAGCAGCTTGTTCATGGCGGCCTCGGCGTTGGCCTTCTTCTCCTCCAGCCGGGTCATGCGCTCGGCGTTGGCCTTTACGGCGGCGTTGTTGGCGTCGATCTCCGCCTGAAGGGCGGCCTTCTCCGCCTCGTCGGCGCACTTTTTCAGCCTGCCGAACAGGGGACCGTTGGCCTTGGAGATCTTGTTGCGCTCGGCCTTCAGGGCCTCGCCCTCGTTGATGGCCTCGCGGCGCTCGCTGTCCAGGGCGATGACCTCGTCCACCAGGGGCAGCTTGGCGTTCTGGAACTTCTTGCGGATATTTTCCTTTACCAGGTCCGGGTTCTCCCGGATAAACTTGATGTCAAGCATATTCTATACCTCTATTCGATGATGTTTCACGTGAAACGCTTATCGCTTTCCCAGCTTCTCCAGAGCCTCCAGCAGGGCGTTCAGGTCCTCGGTGCCGTAGTATTCCAGCTCGATGCGCCCCTTCTTTTTGCCGTTGACGATGCGGCAGGGGCGGCCCAGCTTTTCGCCCAGCTCACGGGCGGCCTCCTCAACATAATTGACGGAAAGCGCGTCCTTTTGGGGCTTTTCTTTTTTCTCGGCGGTGAGTTTTTTCACCAGCAGCTCCGTCTGGCGGACGGAGAGGGCGTCCTTGACCACCGTCTCCGCGGCGGCCTGCTGCTGCTTGCTGCCCAGCGTCAACAGGGCGCGGGCGTGTCCGGCGGAAAGCCGTCCGTCCTCTACCATGGCCCGCACCGACTCGGTCAGCCCCAGCAGGCGCAGGGCGTTGGCCACTGTGGGGCGGGACTTGCCCACCCGCTGCGCGCACTCGTCCTGGGTCATGCCGTACTGCTCCGTCAGCACCCGGTAGCCCTCGGCCTCCTCAATGGGGTTCAGGTCCTCTCGCTGGAGGTTTTCGATCATGGCCAGCTCCATGGCCTTGCGGTCGTCGGCCTCGATGACCACCACGGGCACCTGTGTCAGCCCGGCCATCCGCGCCGCCCGCCACCGCCGTTCACCGGCGATGATCTGATAGTAGCCGGATTGCAGCTTCCGCACGGTCAGCGGCTGGATGATGCCGTGTATCCGGATGGAGTCCGCCAGGTCACTGAGGGCCTCCGGCTCAAAGCTCTTTCTGGGCTGGGTGGAGCAGCTCTCCACCTGGCTGATGGGCAGCAGCAGGGAGGAGGCGCGCTCGTCCTTGGCGGCGATGACGTCGTCACCAAGCAGTGCGCTTAGTCCCTTGCCCAGACCTTTTGTGTTCGCCATACCGCGTCTCCTTTCAGCAGTTGTTCTTCCGCAAAAATTCCGCCGCCAGCGCCGTGTATGCGTCCGCGCCCCGGCAGGTCTTGTCATAGGCGGTGATGGGCTTGCCATGGCTGGGCGCCTCGCTGAGCCGTACGTTCCGCGGGATCACGGTGCTGTACACCTTCCCGGCAAAAAACCGCTTCAGCTCCTGGGCCACCTGAATGGACAGGTTGGTGCGGCCATCGAACATGGTCAGCAGCACGCCCTCGATGTCCAGCCCCGGGTTCATGCTGCGCCGCACGATACGCACGGTGTTCATCAGGTCGCTGAGTCCCTCCAGCGCGTAGTACTCGCCCTGCACCGGGACCAGCAGACTGTTGGCGGCGCACAGTGCGTTCAGCGTCAGCAGCTCCAGCGAGGGCGGACAGTCGATGAAAATGAAATCATAGCTGTCCGCTACCTGCCGCAGCGCGGCCTTCAGCAGGAACTGCCGGTCCTCCATGCTGATCATCTCCACGCCGGCGCCGGCCAGCGCCTTGCTGCTTGGCAGCACGTCGCCATAGGGCGTGGTCACGATCAGCTGGGCCGTCTCTGCGCCGTTGATGAGCGCATCGTAGACGCCGTTGCTGGTGGTCTTGTCCACGCCCATGCCGCTGGTGGCGTTGGCCTGGGGGTCAAAATCGCACAGCAGCACCCGCTTGCCAGCGGCTTTTACGGCAGCGGCCAGGTTTACGCAGGTGGTGGTCTTGCCCACGCCGCCCTTCTGATTTACGATCGCAATGATTTTCGCCACAGCAAATTCCTCTTTCTGTCTGAGTTCATTATAATAGTATATACCACCTGCATGGTTGGTTTCAAGAGGGAAGTTGCAAATTTTCGCCCTTTTGTTTCACGTGAAACATAAAGGGACAAAAGCAGGGCGGCTGTTTCACGTGAAACAACCGCCCCGTTCCTTATACCAGTATCACGCCGTTCAGCGGCGGCAATGTCAGGTGCGCTTTCCCGTCGATGACCAGAAATCGCTGTCCGGTCATCGCGTCCTGCGCGGTGGGCGCGTCCCAGGCCAGCGTCAGGTCTGCCGGCGCGTCCCCGGCGTTCAGCGCCGTTACCGTGCGCTCGCCTCCGCGCTCACGCTCGATGGCCAGAGCGCCGCCTCGAGCCAGCAGATAGCGCAGGGCGCCCGAGCGCAGGCTCTCCCGCGTTCGCCGCAGCTGTCCCAGAGTGCGGAAGAAGTCCGTCAGCGCCGCGTCCTCGCTGCCCCAGGGGAAGGCGCCCCGGTTCAGCGGATCCTCGAAGCCCTGCACGCCGGCCTCATCGCCGTAGAAGAGGGTGGGAGAGCCGGGGAAGCTGTAGAGCAGCATTCCTGCCAGACGGAGCTTTGCCAGGCCCCGGGCCAGCTCAGTGGGGGAGAGGCGGTACGCCGCACGCTCCGCCTTGGTTTTCGGTGTGCCCTCCGCGCCCAGCAGCGTCAGAATGCGCGCTGTGTCGTGGGTGCCCAGGAAGTTCATGGCGCTATAGAAGGCGAAGGGCGGGTAGTTCTCACGAATTGTCTCCATGCTGTCGCGGAAGACCGCGGCGTCGCCGCCGGCCAGCCAGTTCAGCAGTGCCGTGCGGAAGGGATAGTTCATCAGGCCGTGGACCTGGCGGCCCAGCAGGTATCTGCGCCGTTGGGAGTAGGCGATCTTGTTGCTGCCGTCCTCCCAGACCTCACCCAGCAGGTAAGCCCCGGGCTTTTCCGCGTCGATGGCCGAGCGGATGCCCTCAATAAAGTCGCCGGGCAGCTCGTCGGCCACATCCAGCCGCCAGCCGTCCGCGCCGCAGCGCAGCCAATGCCGGACCACGCTGTCCTGATCGCCGAAGATGAAGTCACGGTAAGCCGGCTGCGCCTCATTGACGGCGGGCAGGGTCTTCACGCCCCACCAGGCGTCGTAGTCCGACGGCCACGGGTGGAAGCTGTACCAGTTGTAATATTCTGAATTCTGGCTCTGGGCCGCCCCCGGCTCCGGATAGTAGCCCTCGGCGTTGAAGTACCGGCTGTTGCTGCCGGTATGGTTGAACACGCCGTCCAGTATCACACGCATCCCACGCTGATGGGCGGCGGTGCACAGGGCGCGGAAGTCAGCCTCTGTGCCCAGCAGCGGGTCGATGGCCCGATAGTCGCCGGTGTCGTAGCGGTGGTTGCTGGCGGCCTCAAAAATGGGGTTCAGATACAGTGTCGTCACACCCAGGCCCGCCAGATAGTCCAGCTTCTCCGTGATGCCCTGCAGCGAGCCGCCGAAGAAGTCGCGGTTGGTGATCTGCCCGTGCTCGTCCGGAAGGAACACCGGCTGCTCGTTCCAGCCGCGGTGCAGCCACCGGTGCCCGGGCATATGGCTCACGTCCGGCATGGATACACGGCGGAACCGATCCGGGAAGATCTGGTACGTCACGCCGCGCCCGAACCAGTCCGGGGCGGGGGAGGGCTCGTATACCGTCAGCTGCCAGCGTGCCGCCTTCTCCGGCGCGTCCTGCACGCCATTTTTGCCGTACCACACGCAGCGCCCGTCCACGTCCGTCAGGCGGAAGCAGTACCAGCACAGCTCACCGCCATCCGGCGCGGTGTATGCGCCGGCGAAGCCGCCCTCCGCCGGCGGCAGGGCGCACGTGTCCTCCGTGCCTGCGAACTCCCGGAGCACCAGCAGCTCGCAGCCGTAGTAGGTGTCGTCCGCCAGCGCAAAGCGCACTTCGGCGCCGCAGGGGACGGCGCCGAAGGGGTCTTTATAATGTTTGTCTCTCGAATTGAAATAGGGTCCCATGTGTGCCTCTTGTCTCTATAACAGATTTACCGCATCAGCGCGTCCTCGCCGGCGGCGGTGGCGCCGGTGCCATCCCGGGTGAACCAGGCGTTGATGATGTCCACGGCCGCATTGGCCAGCAGACTGCCGCTGCCGCCCTTCTCCACCACGATGGCGATGGCGATCTCTGGATCGTCATAGGGGGCGTAGGCCACAAAGGTGCCGTTGGCGATATCCGTACCCACCTGGGCCGAGCCGGTCTTGGCGCCGGCCTCCACCACACAGCGGGAAAAGGCGCTCCGCAGGGAGTCGTAGGTCAGATCGTGCATACCCTTGGTCACCGCCGCCATGGTGCTGTCCGAGATGTTCAGGTCGTTCAGCGGCCCTTTGCCATATACGCCGACAACTCGTGAATTATCATAAGATTTTACGTTTTTCAGAAGATGTGCCTCATAGTGCTCGCCGCCGGATACCAGCGTAGCCACATAGTTGGCCAGCTGCAGGGGGGTGAACAGGTTGTAGGACTGGCCGATGGCTGCCGTGATGGTCTGGCCGTCGGTCCACTCCCGGTCGTGGGCCTCCGCCCACTCCGGGGAGGCCAGCACGCCGCTGACGTCACCGATCTCAATGCCCGTGGACTGCCCCAGGCCGAAGGCTGTGGCGTATTCGTCCAGCTTCTTGATGCCTGTCAGCCGGCCCACCTCGTAGTAGAAGTAGTTGCAGGAGTCCACGATGGCCTGACTGACGTTGATGCGCCCGTGGGTGGTGTGGGCCTGCCGCCAGATCCAGCACATGGGCTGCGGGTCCACATAGTAGGTGTAGATACCCTTGTCTTCGATAATGGTGCTGGGGGTGATGATGCCCTCCTCCAGCGCCGCCACGGACGTGCACAGCTTGAAGGTGGAGCCGGGGGCGTACACGCCCTGGGTGGCCCGGTTGAACATGGGCAGGCGTTCGTCCTTCACCAGCTCATCATAGTCCTGGTTGAACGTCTCCAGATCGTAGGTGGGGTAGCTGGCCATGGCCAGTACCTCGCCGGTGCCCACCTGAATGACCGCCGCCGCGCCGCCGCGCTCGTTGCTGTCCTTGTCGATCATGCCCTGAATGGTGCTGGCCAGCGTGTCCTCCACCACCTGCTGCAGGTCGATGTCGATGGTCAGCGCCACGGTGCCGCCGGGCTGGGGCTCCCGGGTGTACAGCTCGCCGGTGATCTTGCCGCTCTCGTCGGTGGTGATGAGCCGCTTGCCGTCATTGCCGTGGAGATATTCCTCAAAGGCCTTCTCCACGCCGTCCTTGCCCACCAGGTCATTCATATTGTAGCCCTTGTCGGCGTAGCCCACATAGCCGGTGCTCTCGTCGCTGCGCCACTCCTCCTGCCATATGGCGCCCACGGTGCCCAGAATGTGCGCCGCCAGCTTGGTGTTGTACACCCGCGCCGCCGCTGTCTTGATGGTCACGCCCCGGTACTTTCCGTCGGTGATGCGGCCCAGCAACTCCGTGGATACATCCTCGGCAAAGGTGTAGCTGCTGCGCCCGTCCAGTTCATACCGCACACCCACGATCAGACGCGCCTGCGCGTCGGTATAGCTGTCATCGACCTTGTAGAGCTTCCGCATGGCGGCCAGCACTTCCGCGCTGCCGCCGTCCGTGGGCAGCTTGTTGTCGTCCAGATACTCCCGGAAGCTCTCGGTCAGGCTTTTGCTGGTCAGCTGGGGAGAGGACCCTGTGGTCATGGGCAGGGTGTCGTTCCATGTGACGCCCTGCTCCTGACACAGCTGTATCAGCTGCCAGATGGCGTCGTTCAGCGCGGCCTCGTCCTTGCCGAAGCTGCTCTTATCTACCACCAGCGTATAGGCCAGCCGGTTGCTCACCAGCACCTTGCCATTCCGGTCGGTGATGATGCCCCGGGAGGCGGTCACCGTTTCGCTGGCGGTGTTGCTGGTGATGGATCTGGCCCGATTTTCGCTGCCGTGTACCACCTGTGCGTCATACAGCACCGCAAAAAACAGCACCAGAAACGCACAGAAGAACCCCAGCAGCACATACACCCGCCGCCGGGAGGGGTGAGGATTTTTCATCATAGCTCGGTTCTCCTATGGTCATTCGCTCAGTGTCCGCCGCTGTGCCCACCGGAACAGCGGGTGCGCCGCCGCCGCGAAGGGCAGCGATACCAAAAGCTCTCTGCCCAGCAGCAGGCCCGCCGCGGTCAGCCCCGCGCCGCTGTGTCCCGCCAGCACCGCCATGTGCAGCAGCCCGCAGAGCAGCATACATACGCCTGTCACCACCAGCGAGCACACCACGCCCGCCATGATGACCTGCCCGCTCAGCAGCCACGCTGCCGCCGCGCCAAGCAGGAACGCCAGCGCGTAAAAGCACGGCAGGCCCGCCACCGGCGAGAGAAGGTCGCACACCAGCCCGAAAAATACCGCGTACAGCAGCGCCTGCTCGTTGCGCTCCAGCGTGGCCGGTATCACCGCGATGGCCGGCAGCAGGAACGGGTGCACGCCCCATACCCGCACGTATACCAGCACCAGCCCCTGCAGCAGTGCCAGCGCCAGCGCGCACAGACAGTACAATATCCACTTCAGCAGTATCGCCCGCCGTGTCATAGCCGTCCTCCGTCATTGGATCACGTCAAAATCCGTGATAATAAACATCTCCTGTATCGCCGCCACATCGCACTTGGGCGAGAGCACCGCGTACCGCGCCAGCCCGCCGTCATCCGTCTGCACGGACTCCACCGTACCGATCACCAGCCCGGCGGGATAGTAGCCGCCCAGTCCGGAGGTGACGATCACATCGCCCTTGATCAGGTTCGCGCTGTCGCTGAGGTATTGCAGCCGCAGCCTGCCCTCGGACATCAGGGCCAGGTCGCCGCCGGCCACCGCCGTCTCGCCGGTGCGGAATACCCGCGCGCCGAACTGGGAGTCCGTGTCCAACACCGTGGACAGCCGGCACCAGTTCAGGCCCACGTCTGTGACCACACCCACCAGGTTCCCGGCGCTGTCCACCGCGCAGTCGCCTATGGCCACGCCGTGCTGACTGCCCCGGTCCAGCACCAGCGTGCTGGCCCAGTTGGACACGTCGCGCTGGGTGACGCGGGCCGCCTCGAACACCAGGTCGCTGCGCTGCTGCCGCAGGCCCAGCAGCTGGCGCAGCTCTTTATTCTCGGTCGCCGCCGGCTCCATCTGCCGCAGCTGCTCCTCCAGCTCCGCGATCTGCTGCCGCAGCTCGTCGTTCTCCTGCTGCAGGGTCTCCACGTCCTCAAACCGCTGGCTAATGCCGCCGACCCAGCCCGCCACGGCGGAACCCGCCGCCCGGAAGGGCGAGGCGATCACGCCCAGGGCGTTGTGCAGCAGCCCCGTTCCGGAGCTCAGGGCCGACACCACGCACAGCACCACCGCGATGGTGGCCGCCGCGGCCAGCAGCCATATTCCCGTTTTCGTAAAAAATCGCTTCATGTGTCGTTTGTTCCTCTCTGAAGTCTCCCCCGGCAGGGGAGGCGGCAGCGCACCCTCTCAGAGGGAGCGAAAAGGGGGCATTATCCCAGCAGCTGTATCCCGAATTCGCCCAGCATCTCCGCCAGCAGCACCACCGGCAGCCCCATCACGTTGAAAAAGTCGCCGTCGATGCGCTCTACCAGCAGCGCGCCCTGTCCCTGTACGCCGTAGGCCCCGGCCTTGTCCATGGGCTCGCCCCCGGCGATGTAGGCCTTCAGCTCCCGCTGTGTGGCCGGACGGAAATACACGTCCGTGTGCTGGGCGCGGGTCAGGGCTTTCGCCCCCTGCCGCACCGTCACACCGGTACAGACGGTGTGGCGCCGACCCTGCAGGGCCGTCAGCATTTGCAGGGCCTCCGCCTCGTCGGCGGGCTTGCCCAGCTTCTTGTCGTCCAGAAACACCATCGTATCCGCCGTGATGACGATCTCGTCCGCGTCGGACGCCACCGCCTGGGATTTCTCCCGGGAGATGTAGCACACCGTCTCCTCCGGCGTCAGCCCGGCGGGGAAGTATTCCTCCACCTCCGGCACCCGGACGGTAAAGTCGGTGATGCCCATCCGACGCAAAAGCTCCTGCCGCCGGGGGGACCCGGAGGCCAGCACGATCTTTGCCATATACGTCACCTGCCTGTGGAGCCGAAGCCGCCGGCGCCCCGGTCCGTCTCGTCCAGGTCCTCCGCCACCGTCACCGTGGGCTGCACCACCGGCACCACCATCAGCTGGGCGATCCGGTCCCCGGGCTGCACCGTGTACGGTTCGCGCCCCAGGTTCACCAGCCCCACGCCGATCTCGCCCCGGTAGTCGCTGTCGATGACACCCACGCCGTTGGAAAGGCACACGCCCTTCTTGATGCCCAGCCCGCTGCGGGCGAACACCAGCGCCGCGTAGTCCGCCGACGGCAGGGCGATGGCGATGCCCGTGGGCACCAGCCGCCGTTCACCGGCTGCCAGCGTCACCGCCTCATCGATGCAGGCACACAGGTCCATGCAGGCCGCGCCGGCGGTGGCAAAGCGGGGGAGGGGTATCTCCGTCCCGATCTTGGGGGACAGGGCTTTGATCTTCAGCTCCATAGTAACACCTTTTTCTCCTGAAATTGAATACGGTTTGTAAATTATAACGAGTGTTATACCATTTGTTTACTCTACGCCCCGGTAGAACAGCCCGCGTGTGCTGTTGTCGTCGGCGGTGACGGTCCCGGCCCTGTGGGCGCGGAGAAGCGCCGCGCACTCCGCCGCCGTCTCTGTGGTAAACCGCAGGCGTCCGTACCGCAGGCCGCACCGGAACACCTCCGGCTTGTCCGCCAGCACCAGTGTCTTTCCGTTCTCGATCTCGCACCGGCACCCGTAGGCGCACAGCACCAGGAACTGCTCGCCCCGCCGGTCGGTCAGCACGCTGCCCGCCCCATGGGCGCAGCCCACGCTGTTCTTCGTCACGCAGTTTTCGGTGATCATCAGCGGCAGGCGGCCATAGACAAGGGCCTCGCAGTCCGCATATTTTCCCAGGTCCCGCACCTGCTGCCACCGCAGCTCAAAGCTGGCCGTCACAGACGACAGCCCCTGCTCCTGCCAGAAGCGCACCGCCCGGCTGTTGTACACGTTCAGGCCGAAGTCGCCGCGGAGCGTTTTGCCCAGTCCCTTCACGATGGCCAGATGGCCCAGGTTGCCGATGGCCGCGGAGGCGACCTCCGGGTGCCGCTGCAGAATATCCCGGAACACCGGTTCGTCCGCCGTGCGGAATACCCGGGGCAGCACCGCGCAGAACTCCGCCTGCCCGATATAGGGCATCAGGTCCATCTTATCCAGCAGCTCCGCCGGGATATACACGATGGCGGGGCGTTCCGCCAGCAGCTCGGCCGTCAGCTGATCGGGCCTGCTGATGGACACGGTAAAGTCCAGCTCCGCCGCGCCCGCCGGGGCCTCCGGCAGGGGAGAGGCGGGCAGCTCATGGCGCTTCGGAGTGTCCATCCGCCGATCCGCCAGCTCGTCCAGCAGCTCCCGCCGCAGCGCGTTCACCGCGCTGGCGGACACCATCAGCCCCTCGTCCAGCTCTATTTCGATCTGATCCGCCGCGAACACCGTGCCGCCGGTCTTGGCCAGCCGCTGCCGCAGCTCCTCCGCTGTCACGGCGCGGGTTCGCGCCTCCTCCGGCATCTCGCCTGTCGCCAGGACAAAGGTCACGCCGTTCCGGACGGCGCAGGCGCCGCCCAGACGCACCGGCTCGCCCCGGCGCACCGTCAGGCGGAGGTTCACCGGGATCTTCCGGTTCTCTTTTCCGTTTTCATACACCGCCCGGGCCTGCTGGAAAAGCTCCTTCGGCTCGGGGGCGTTCTCCGGCCTTGTGCCGAACATGGCCTTTCCCTTGCAGCCCAGCCAGTACCCGTCGGTGAACCCGCTGCGGGAGAAGGCTTGCTCCAGCGCCCGACGCTCCGCCGCCGTGGGGCGGCGCTGCTCGTCCAGCAGCCGGCGGTAAATGCCCGTCACCACCGCCACGTACTCAGGCCGCTTCATCCGGCCCTCGAGCTTCAGGCACGCTACGCCCATGCGCTCCATGTCCTGTAAATAGTCGGACAGGTTGGCGTCCTTCAGACTCAGGGGATAGTCCCCGCCGCAGGGCGCGTTCACGCCGTAGGGCAGCCGGCAGGGCTGGGCGCACGCGCCCCGGTTGCCGCTGCGCTGTCCCAGCACGGCGCTCATCTCGCACTGGCCGGAGTAGCACATACACAGCGCCCCGTGGCCGAACACCTCGATCTCCGCGCCGCAGCCGGCGCAGATCTCCCGTATCTCGTCCCGGTCCAGCTCCCGGGCCAGCACCACGCGCTCCATGCCCAACGCCGCGGCCGCATTGGCGCCGCCCAGCGTGAACAGGCTCATCTGCGTGCTGGCGTGAAGAGGCAGGTCCGGCACGATCTCCTTTGCCAGGGTCAGCAGGCCCCAGTCCTGCACCAGCACCGCGTCCACGCCCATGGCACTGGCCTTCCGCAGCGCCGCGGCCGCCCCGGGCAGCTCCCGGTCGGTCAGCAGGGTGTTCAGGGTCAAAAAGACCCGCACGCCCCGCAGATGGCAATACCGCACCGCCGACGCGAATTCCTCGTCGGTAAAGTTTTTCGCGCTTCGCCGCGCGTTGAACGCGCCAAAGCCCATATACACCGCGTCCGCGCCGTTCTGCACCGCGGCGGTCAGCGCCTCATATCCCCCCGCGGGGGCCAAAAGCTCCATCATCACCGGCGGTTGTTCTGGTTCTGGGCGTTCTGCAGCTTCCGGCGCAGCTCCGCCGCCTCGTTCTTGGCGCGGCTGGCCTCGTCCAGATATGTCTTCACCTGCCGGCGCAGATTTTCCGCGCCCTCCTGCGCCTTGGTGAGCTGGTCCGCCAGATTGACCGCCGCCAGCACCGCCGCCGCGTCACGGCTCATGTGGGCGCTGTCCATCAGCTTCTGCATCTCCGCATCCACCATGTTGCCGATCTTCTCCATGTAGGCGGCGTCCTCCTCCGCTACGAGGATATACTCCGTGCCGCAGATAGACATCGTTACCCGGTTCGCCATGCCAAAACCCTCCTTAATTCATTTCGTTGGGTATATATACTTATACAAATAGCATTATACCACAAAACCCGCCGGAGAAAAGTCTATTTTGGCGAAAAGCGGAAATTTGTAAAAAGTTGTCCCGCCCCGCTTTACGCCGACCCCTTTTTCGTGTAGAATGGAGAGCACGAATGAGAGGGGAGGTCATCGCCATGGACGGCTATATACTTCGGAACAGGCAGGAGCAGCTGACGCTGCCCGCCGATGCGGCCGACAAGCTGCTGCAAAGCGGGCAGGGCGACGCCGCCCTGCTGTATCTGGCCCTGCGCCGCTTCGGCCGGGGCGTCACACCGGAGGAGCTGGAAAAAGTCCTGCCCATCAGCCGCCTGCGGATCGACGCGGCGGAGAAGGTCCTTCAGGACCTGGACCTGCTGCCTCGACCGGCCCGCCAGGCACCGCCCGATCCGGCGGACGAACGCCCGGTCTACACCGCTCAGGACATCGCCGGACTGCTGACGGACAACGAGGGCTTCCGCCTGCTGGTGCCCCAGACGGAGCAGCAGCTGGGCAAGAAACTCCGCACCGCCGACTTGCAGATATTGGCCGGCCTTTACGACGATTTGGGTATGCCCGCCGACGTGATCTATCTCCTGGTGTGCCACTGTGTCGAACGGGCACGCAGCCAGTGGGGCGAGGGCAGACGACCAACCATGCGCCAGGTGGAAAAAGAGGGCTATCGCTGGGCACAGCTTGGCATATTTGACCAGAATTCTGCTGCAGTATACCTGAAAAAATGGGCAGAGCGTAACAGGAAGTACACTTCCTATTTGTCGAATTTACGAATTCTTAACAGGCCGCCGGTGGAGGCCGAACGCCGCTACATCGACCAGTGGATGGACATGGGCTTCCCACCGGAGACGGTGGCTCTGGCCTATGAGCGCACGGTGTTCTACAAGAAGGACCTGAACTGGCGCTACCTTAACGGCATCCTGCGCCGCTGGCACGACGCCGGCTGGCACACGCCCCACCAGGTAGAGGAGGGCGAGGCGGCCGGCAAGCGGCCCGCTGCCGCCGGTAAGTCCGCCGCCCCCGCCGGGGACAAGGACGCCTGGATGCGCCGCTATATCAAGAGGTGAGAGTATGTCATACGACGGTATCATCATGCAGCGGGCCATTGCCCGCTTTGACCAGGCCCGCCAGCGTCGGGAGGCCGAGCTGGACCAGCGCCGCCGGGAGGTCTTTGCCCGCCAGCCCCGCCTGCGGGACATCGACCGCACCCTCCGCACCACCATGAGCCGCATCGTGGCCGCCGCCGCCAAAAAGGGCGAGGACCCGCTGCCCGCCCTGCGGGTCCTGCGGGACGAAAATCTCTCCCTGCAGCGCGAGCGCGCCACCCTGTTGGAGGACATGGGCTATCCCGCCGACTACCTGGAGGACAAGCCCGCCTGCTCCCTCTGCGGCGACACCGGCTATACCCGGTCCGGCGTCTGCGCCTGCCTGAAGCAATACTATGCCCGCGAGCAGCTGGCGGAGCTCTCCCGGCTCCTGCCGCTGGGCGAGGCCCGGTTCGACACCTTCCGCTTTGACCTGTACGACAGCGCCGTGTGGGACAGCTACGGCGTTTCGCCCCGGGCCAACATGGAGCGCAACTTCGATGTCTGCCGGGACTTTGCCCGCCAGTTCTCCCGGGGCAGCGGCAGCCTGCTGCTCTCCGGCGGCACCGGCCTGGGCAAGACGTTCCTCTCCGCCTGCATCGCCCGGGAGGTCAGCGACGCCGGCTTCTCCGTGGTCTACGACACCGCGATCAGCGTTTTCTCCCGCTATGAGGACGCCAAATTCCGCCCCGACGAGGTCAGCGATGCCGACGTCCGCCGCTGCGAGAGCTGCGACCTGCTGATCCTGGATGACCTGGGCACCGAGATGACCACCGCCTTTGTCCAGAGCGCCCTCTATCAGATCGTCAACGGCCGTATGCTCTCCGGCAGGTCCACCATCATCAGCACCAACCTGGCCCCGGAGGAGCTGGGCCATCGCTACGGCGCGCCCATCCTCTCCCGTATCGAGGGTGCCTACCAGATCCTGCCCTTCTTCGGCGAGGATATCCGCACAAAGCAGTGACCGCCGCACCCGTCCCGACAGGGGCGGGTGCATTTTTTTATTTCCCGACGGTCTTCGCCCGCTTTCGACAGGCCTCCCGCCGTACAATAGGCGAAAAAAGGAGGCGACCGCCATGAAAAAAGACCAGAAGACCGATTTCCTCTCTGCCCGTGTGCGATACATACCCATCAACGATATCCGTCCCAATCCCCAGCAGCCCCGCCGCCGGTTCGACTCGGAGAGTTTGCAGGAGCTGGCGGCCAGCATCGCCGCCTACGGCATTCTGCAGCCGCTCACCGTCCGGCAGCAGGGCGCAGTCTACGAGCTGGTGGCCGGCGAGCGCCGCTGGCGGGCGGCGCGGATCGCCGGGCTGCGGCAGGTGCCCTGTCTGCTGGCCCGGGTGGATGAGGAGGACGCCGCCCTGCTGGCCCTGATCGAGAACCTCCAGCGCCGCGACCTGGACTACATGGAGGAGGCGGCCGCCATCGCCCGCCTGCTCCGCCGCTACGGGCTCAGTCAGCAGCAGGCGGCGGAAAGGCTGGGCCGCAGCCAGTCCGCCGTGGCCAACAAGCTGCGTCTGCTGCGGCTGGAGGAGCCGGTGGCGGAGGCTCTGCACCACTACGGCCTGACCGAGCGCCACGCCCGCGCCCTCCTGCGTCTGGAGGACCCGGAGCAGCGCCTTGCCGCCGTCGAGCATATCGGCAAAAACCAGCTGAACGTCGCCGATGCCGAAGGTTACATAGACCGTCTGGTCACACAGAACCAGACCACGCCGATCCGCCGCCGCAGCGCGTATATCCTAAAAGACGTCCGGCTGTTCCTCAACAGCGTGGACCGGGGCGTCCGGCTCATGCAGACCGCCGGCGTCGGCGCCAAAGTCTCCCGCCGGGACACGGAGGACGCCATCTGCATCACCGTCACCATTCCCCGCGCAAAGCCGCAGAAAGATGTGTCGTAACGCTTTTGTAACCCATTCCTTGACAAACCGTGATACAATGCAGTAACGGCACGGCATTTTGCCGGTATTGCCCAAACCTGATGATACAAAGGAGGGGACACCATGAGCGACGAGTTGAATATGTCCTCTGTTACCGCCGATCCCGCGCCGGAGACGGCCGGCAAGCGCGCGGCCCCGGAAGAAAAGCCTCCCAAGACCCCCGGAAAAAGGGCCGGATTGATCATCGGCATCGCTGCGGCGGTGCTGGTGCTGGCCTACGTGGGCTGCTGTGTGGCCGCCAACGCGCTGTATTCCCACACGGCGTTTCCCAACACCTCCGTGCTGGGCATGGATATGTCCGGCCTGTCGGCGCAGGAGGCCGAGCAGCGCTGGACGGAGCAGGGGAGTGCCCTGCTGGACGGCATGACCATCCGCCTGACCCGTGACGGGCAGGAGATCGGCAGCACCACCCTTTCCGACCTGGGCGTCACCGTTCTGCCCGTCTATGTCTCCAAGGCTGCCGGCTGCGACGTGCAGGACCGGGGCTGGGGCAGCGATGTGACCGCGTTCCTCCGCGGCGGCTGGCGCTTTATCGAGAGCTGGTTCAGGGCCGTGGATGTCACGCCCCAGCTGGACGTGGACGAGGCGAAGCTTACCGCCGCCTGTGAACAGCTGTCCGACACCGTGGGCTGCACCGTAACGGACGGCGGCTACCGGCTGGCGGAGGGTGAGGGCCTGTACATCACCAAGCCGCAGGACGGCGAGAAGCTGGACGCGGCGGCGCTGCGCGCCGAGTTGGCGCAGCGCTTCGAGAGCCGCGACCTGTCCGCGGCAGCCCGGTCCGTGGAATGTGTGTTCGCGGCCCGCACCGCCGCGCCTATGGACGTGCAGGCGCTCCACGACGAGATCGCCGGCACCATGGCCGCCGCCATCTGCGACAAATCCACCGGCAAGCCCACCCAGTCCCGCGTGGGCGTACAGTTCGATGTGGAGACGGTGCAAAAGCAACTGGACGCCGCCCAGCCGGGCGAGGAATTCCTGGCTGACGCCCAGGTGCAGTTCCCGCCCGCCGCCACCGAGGAGTTGGAGCAGGCCATGTTCCGGGACGTGATCGGCACCTGCACCACCACCTGCGCCGGCCCCTGGGGCCGCCGCCAGAACATCAAGCTGGCCTCCGCCGCCATCAACGGCCGTATCTATAACCCCGGCGAGGAGTTCTGGTACAACGCCACTGTGGGCCAGCGCACCGAGGCCCGGGGCTTCCAGCCCGCCGCCGCCTACTCCGGCGGCAAGACCGTTACCTCCATCGGCGGCGGTATCTGCCAGGTATCCTCCACGCTGTACTATTCCGCCCTCATGGCGGACCTGCAGATCGTCCTGCGCTACGCCCATATGTTCGACCCCGGCTATATGCCCGTCACGGGCTGTGATGCCACGGTCAGCTGGGGCGGCCCGGACTTTGCCTTCCGCAACAGCACCAACTACCCCATCAAGATCACCACCAGCTACAACGACGAGACCAACCAGCTGACCATCACCCTGCTGGGCACCAAGACCGACGACCACTATGTGGAGATGACCAACCAGTTCCTCTCCTACTCCGAGCGCAAGACGGTCTATCAGGAGTCCGAGTCCGTGGCCCCCGGCACCACCGAGGTGGAGCAGTACGGCCACAACGGCTACGCCGTCCAGACCTACCGCAACGTCTACGCCGGCGACGGTACGCTCCTCCGCAGCACCAAGGAGGCGTACAGCGACTATGACCGGGCCGACAAGATCATCCTGGTCGCCCCCGGTGAGCTGCCGCAGTAAATAAAGAAACAGCCCCCTGCCGGGGGCTGTTTTCTGCTTTCGCTGTGTCTTCGTCGGGAGCAGACAGAGAAAAAGACCGGCGAAAGCCGGTCTTTTCTTTCTGCGTATCATTCTCTCCGCAGGGCTTCGATGGGGTTCAGCTTCGATGCCTTCATGGCCGGCACCAGGCCGAACACCACGCCGATGACCATGGAGAAGGCCACCGCGATGATGCACGCCGGTACGCTGATGGCCACCGGTGTCCCCATGATGTGGGACATCATCTCCGCCAGGCCGATGCCCGTGGCCACGCCCAGTATGCCGCCCATGCTGGTCAGCACCGCCGCCTCCGTCAGGAATTGCCAGAGGATGCGGCTCTGCTGCGCGCCGATGGCGATCTTCAATCCGATCTCGCGGGTGCGCTCGGTGACGGACACCAGCATGATGTTCATCACGCCGATGCCGCCCACCACCAGCGAGATAGCCGCGATCCAGATCAACTGCTTGTTGGTGCTCTCCGACAGGCTCTGCAGATCGCTGGCCTGCTGCAGAAGGTCCTTGGACTCGTACTTGTACTTCGTGGTCCGGATGGCGTTCTCGTTCAGGTACTTGGCCACATTGTCGCCGGCGGCGGTCATGTCGTTGGTGCTGGTGGCCCGCACCGCCGCGTACTGGGGCTCATCATACCGGTACGGCACCGACCAGCACACGTCCGGGATGAAAATGGTCCCCGCTGTGCTGCCGGCGTACATCTGATAATCCTTAAAGCTGTTGATCACCGGTCCGCTGCTGGACCGGGAGGACACCACACCCACCACGGTGAACGGCATCCCGTTGATCTCGATGGTGCCGCCGATGGGGTTCTCGCCCTGAAACAGCGACTTTGCCGACTTCGCGTCGATCAGCGCCACATTCCGCCGGTTCTCATAGTCCGCCGCCGTGAAGGAGCGTCCGTAGTTCACCGCGTAGTCCACGGCCGTCAGATAGTGGTCGTCCACGCCGTACAGCGACCCGCTGAACGCCGTATTGCCCACGTATACGTTGTCGCACCAATCCCGGGAGTAGTACATACTCACCAGCGACACGCTGCCCAGCTTCTCCATCTCATCCCGCATCTCCCGGGTCACTGGGTCGATACCCTCCGGCAGCGCCGAGTAGGTCAGGTCGAAATAGTTTTGGCTGTCCGTGGCGCCGATGGTCACCCGCACCACGTTGTTGCCCGCGCCGATCAGGTTCTGCTTGATCTGCTCGTTGGTGCCCTGAATGGTGGACACGATGG
>ERZ827150.2487-NODE-2487-length-19736-cov-6.448402_pt1 | contig 19736 bp, 19 predicted proteins | sample MGYA00519779_ERZ827150 | MGnify/ENA primary metagenome ERZ827150 (study PRJEB31778, sample SAMEA3449267) | human gut metagenome | biome: human gut; feature: human-associated habitat; material: faeces | place: United Kingdom | collected 2010/2012 ...
TGGAACCACATAAACAACTGTACTACAATATTTTAATTTATAGAACTCCTCTTAATAAGTTTCCGACGAAAAACGCTGCTACATCATCGGGAAACTATCTTCGTTCAGCTCTATTTGCAAACCGCACTCAATTTTTCGAACAAGGCATCGATCTGCTGCATCATATCACGCCGCATCTGTTGATAGTGCTTGCGTACCAGACTTCTGCTCTTCTTCTCGGCCGGATGGTTCGCCCGATCGATCATCTGGTTACGGAAATCAACTGCTTCTTCCATGATTGCAATGATATCCTCGCGCTTGCTTTGATCTTTGAAATAGAGAGCCGTATAGCAATCGGAAACCACTTCGTTCACAAGATAATTGATATCTTTTTTAATACATCTGAGACTTGCCATAATAAGACATTTTAAGGATTACTTCGACAAAAGTAGCGAATTTATCTCAAAAATTCATCGCTCAACCGTGCAAATATTTGCCGTACGGCAGTCCGACCCCCTGATTTTCCGCAGGTTTCCTCTAAATCTACACTTTTTCGGCATCCCGTTTCGAGATCAACTGCTTTCCCGTATCCCAAAGCAATTTCCTTGCCCAACGTACGATGACCAGCGAGCAAACCAACGCAACTGCCGCATCAATCCAGACGATATTCCATATCATGGCACACACCAGACCGAATATAGCCCCAAGGTTGGGCAGGATGGCGTAATGTTCAAAATCGATCATGTGTTCCCCCTCGCCCCAATGGATCCAGTAGAGCGCATAAAATGTATGACGATGGGAAAAAGCGACCTCCACGTGTGCATCATAACACACATTACGCTCGATCTTGAACTCTTCCCCTTTCGCCGGAGTGTGTCCAATCTGATAATTCTCCATCCGGTCCATCTCGATAAAACGCTTTTTGCAGGCGCCTGTATCCTTTGTATCCTTACTGAAATTCGCTCTTATCCTCCCCCATTTTCTTCCAAAAAACGTGTCTTGCAACTTGCAAAATACTATTCCGAGGCGTTCATCGTTTCGGTCTGTGCTGTTCCCAAAAAATCAATTATATCGCTGGCGTTCATTCCCTCTTCGCCATACTTCCCTGCCGCCCTATCTCCGGCCAAGCCGTGCAAATAGACTCCGAGGATCGCAGCCCGACACGGATCATAACCGCGGGCCAACAATCCGGTTATATAGCCGGTCAACACATCACCACTACCTCCTTTGGCCATACCCGGATTTCCCGTTTCATTGAACAGACAACGGCCGTCAGGCGAGCAGATCATCGTATTGGCCCCTTTTACCACGATATAAGCCTGTAACCGCGCCGCCAGACTACGGACCCGCTCGATCTTCTCCTCCTCACTGCTCCACAGCCCGACCAGACGTTTCAGTTCGCCAAGATGTGGAGTCAGAATCGCTTCAGCAGGTACAAGGTCCATACACTCAGGATGCGCCGCCAACATGTTCAGGGCATCCGCATCGATCACCAATCTCACACCCGTTGTTACCGCTGCCAGCAAATCTCTAAAAGCCTGTACCGAGCGGGGATCCTGCCCTACTCCACAACCAACCCCAATGGCACGGTAGCGTTCCAAATGTTTCGGAACACAAGAAAAGACGCTCTCCGGATCGCAACTGACCATCGCTGACGGACACGCTACCTGCACGACCATACGTTCCGATTCGGGCAGGTGGGTCGTCACCAATCCGCACCCCGAACGCAATGCCGCCCGCGTAGCCATAACGGCGGCACCGACCATTCCCCTCGATCCGCAAATCAACAAGGCGTGCCCATGCGTTCCCTTGTGGGCAAAACGATGGCGCGGTACAATCAATTGCCGTGCCTCTTCCCTACCCGTATAGAAATAGGAAGAGGGCGTTTCAGCCATATATTGCTGATCGAGACCTATGGGCAGAACTACGAACCTCCCCGCAGCATCGCCCGCTTCGGGCAACAACAGGGCCAATTTCGGGAACTCCAGCGTCAGGGTCACCCACGCGTGTACCATCGTCCGTTCCGCATTATCGAATTCCGTTCCCATTCCGGATGGCATATCGATCGACACCACCCTATTATTCGACGCATTGATTGCCAATATCACACCCTTCACCGGATCCTTGACCTCACCCCGAACTCCGGTTCCCAACAAGGCGTCGACGACAACCGTATTTTCCGTTAATGGCAAGCTATCTATCGTACAACGCTCTACATCTTCGGGAAGCCGTTCCCAATTTGTCCGACATTCGGGAGTCATCTGTTCCGGCGCATACACCCTATACACCGCACAACGGTATCCCACCTCACTCAACATACGCGCTACGGCCAAACCGTCTCCTCCGTTGTTTCCCTTTCCAACGACAAACAGCAAGGGTGTCTCTCGTCCGATATTTTGTTCCATCCACCGGGCAATCGACCGGGAAGCCCGTTCCATCAGATCGAGGCTGCTGATCGGCTCATGTTCCATCGTATATCGATCTGCCTCGCGTATATCCCTACCTGTCAATATTTTCATAATCTTTTCTAATTTTCGACAGGGAACTTTTATTGTTTCTCACACTCCTTCACAACCAACTAAAATAGAACTCTTTAAAGTACCCATCTACATAAAAGCTACCCCTCTCATGCCACATTAAAAGTAAAAAAAATTGCAGAAATCTCAAAAGCAAGCGGAACCGTTTCGTTTTGATTTATCTTTGCGCCAATAAAAAGCACTGCTATGATCCGGAATCTTATTTTCGACTTCGGTGGAGTACTGATCGACTGGAATCCCCGATACCTCTATGCATCCTATTTCCAGTCAAAAGAAGAGATGGAACTCTTCCTGCGCCGTGTCGGCTTCGATCAATGGAATGCCGAACTCGATGGTGGATATCCACTCAATCAAGGAGTCACCGAATTGTGTCGGAAATTTCCCGAATACGACGAACCGATCTGCCTGTTCAGGGACGAGTGGGAGAAGACGGTCAAAGGTCCCATGCCCGGTATGAGCGGACTGCTCGACCGTCTGAAAGCAAACGGATACAAACTTTTTGGACTGACCAACTGGTCCAACGAGACCTTTCCGATTGCCCGCCGCAAATACCCGCTCTTCGAGCGGCTCGACGGCATCGTTGTCTCGGGAGCCGAAAAAATATGCAAACCCGATCCCCGCATCTACCACATTCTGCTCGACCGTTATCAACTTTCCGCTGCGGAAACGTTATTCATCGACGATACGCAAGCCAATATCGATGCGGCCCGCAAAATCGGATTTTCCGTTATCCATTTTTCCGGATACGATGCACTGCTAAAAGAGTTGGAACGGTTTCAAATAAAGCTTTAAATCCGTACATTCTCTCCCGATTTTTCCGCTCTTTTCTCTCTCCTCGCGATTATAGCTCGCACAATCCCTCGTCCCTTCATTTTCTACAATAAAAACAGGAAGGCCGCTCACATATAAGCGGCCTTTTCCTTATTCGCCTTTCGAGACACTACGATCCAAAGTTGTCGTACAAGATGTTTTCGGGCGGAACACCCAGCGAATCGAGCATCTTCACGACGGACGAAATCATCATAGGAGGTCCACACATCAGATAGATACAATCTTCCGGAGCTTCGTGGTTCTTCAGATAGTTCTCATACAACACCTGATGAACAAATCCGGCTTTGTACTTAACCCCTGCTGCATCGGCTTCGGGATCGGGCCGGTCGAGCGCAAGGTGGAAGCTGAAGTTCGGGAACTCTTTTTCGATCTCCATGAAATCCTCCAGATAGGGAGCCTCCTTCAACGCACGTGCCCCATACCAGAACGAAACCGGACGTTTCGTCTTCTCCGTTTTGAACAGATGCATGATGTGGCTACGCATCGGAGCCATACCCGCACCACCGCCGACAAAGATCAGCTCCTGCGTATCGGGCAGATTATCGGGCAGGAAGAACTCTCCATAAGGTCCAGAAATCGTCACCTTGTCACCCGGTTTGCGCGAGAAGATGTACGAAGAGCAGATACCCGGATTAACCTTCATGAAGCCACCCGTAGCCTTATCAAACGGAGGCGTCGCAATACGGATATTCAGCATGATGATATTGCCTTCGGCCGGATGGTTGGCCATCGAATAGGCACGGAACGTAGGTTCGGGATTCTTGGCCACCAAATCCCACATCTTAAACTTATCCCAGTCGGCCCGGTACTTTTCGTCGATATCGAAATCACTGAACTTGATCTCGTCGTATTTCGGTATATCGATCTGAATATATCCTCCGCTTCGGAAATGCAGTTTCTCGCCCTCGGGCAGTTTCACGACGAACTCCTTAAGGAACGTAGAGATGTTGCGGTTCGAAACCACTGTACACTCCCACTTCTTCACACCCAGAACGGCCTCCGACACCTTGATCTTCATGTTCTCCTTAACCTTGACCTGACATCCCAACCGCCAATGGTCTTTGGCCATCTTTCGAGAGATGAAGCCGGTCTCCGTCGGCAGAATATCGCCGCCGCCCTCCAGCACCTGACACTTACACATACCGCACGAACCTCCTCCACCGCAAGCCGACGGTAAGAACACACCATTGTTTCCCAACGTAGAAAGCAGCGAATTGCCGGGTTCGACGGTCAATTTTTTCTCTCCGTCGTTGATGTCGATCGTGACCTGACCCGACGGAGTCAACTTCGCCTTGGCATAGAGCAGCAACACCACCAGAATCAGCGTTACCACCAAAAAGGCTATGATTGCTATGATAATTGATAGTCCCATATCTTTTTATCGAATTATTCGTACTACAACTGAACTCCCATGAATATCATAAAAGCGATTCCCATCAGACCGGTCAAAATGAAGGTGATGCCGGCGCCGCGCAACGGAGCGGGAACGTTCGAATAGGTGATCTTTTCACGGATTGCCGCCATCAGGATAATGGCCAGCCACCAACCGATTCCGGATCCGGCCGCGAAGGCTGTAGCTTCACCGAGCGAGGCATAGTCTCGTTCCTGCATGAAGAGTGAACCTCCCATAATGGCACAGTTTACGGCGATCAGCGGCAGAAAGATACCCAATTGGTTGTACAGCGCGGGGGCAAACTTTTCGACCACCATCTCGACCAGCTGCACGAACGAAGCGATGACCGCGATAAAGACAATGAAGCTCAGGAAGCTCAGGTCGATTTCATGTGCTCCTTCCGGACCGTAATCGGGATTGATCCACCCCAAGGCCCCGGGCGACAGAACGTATTCATTGAGCAGATAGTTGATCGGTACGGTCATTACCATGACGAAAATCACCGCAATACCGAGTCCCATAGCCGTTTTGACGCTCTTACTGACGGCGATGTAGGAACACATGCCGAAGAAGAACGCAAATACCATGTTGTCTATAAAGATAGACCGAACGAATATGCTGATAATATTTTCCATACTTCAGAGGCTTTAACTATTTCTCGATCAAGTTTTTATTCCGGCTGCGTTGGAACCAGATGATCAGACCGACACAAATCAGCGCCATAGGAGGCAGGATCATCAAACCGTTGTTTACGTATCCGATGTTATAGAGACCTATTTTTTCCAGCACGGGGTATCCCCATAGGGTACCCGACCCCAGCAACTCGCGGAAAAAGCCCAGAATAATCAGAATCATTCCGTATCCCATACCGTTGCCTACGCCATCCAAGAAGGCGGGCCAAGGTTTGTTACCCAAGGCGAATGCTTCGATACGCCCCATGATGATACAGTTCGTAATGATCAGACCGACAAAGACCGAAAGCTGTTTGCTGACATCATACACAAAGGCCTTGAGCACCTGATCGACAAGGATCACCAGTGCGGCCACAACAACCAGTTGAACGATAATTCGGATCCGGTTGGGAATACCCTTCCGAATCAGAGAGATGATCATACTCGAAAATCCGGTTACGACGATCACCGACAGGGCCATCACAAATGCCGGCTTGAGCTTGGCCGTTACAGCCAACGCCGAACAAATACCCAGAATCTGAACGGTAATCGGGTTGTTCTGACCGAACGGTGCAGTCAACAACTTCATATTTTTAGCCGAAAAGAGCGGTTCTTTTTCTTGTTTACTCATGGCTTTCCGAATTATTGGTTACAACATTTGCGGCTGTTCCGGAAGACGCCGACCGTTGCTTCTGGATAAAAGCGTCGTAGTCCTTCAAACAGTCTTTCAACATATTCTCTACGCCGACACTCGTCAACGTACCTCCCGAGACGGCATCCACCGCATAGGGATCATCGTCCGGAGCACCTCCCTTCTGCAACTTGATCGCAACGACTTTTCCGTCTTTCAAGATCTTCTTACCCTTGAATTGGGCCTGAAAAGCGGGCGTTGCAATTTCTGCACCCAGACCGGGTGTCTCGCTCTTGTGTCCGAAGACCACACCGTCGACCGTATCCCAGTCGTCGGCCAGTGCAATGTATCCCCACACCGGGCCCCACAAACCGGCGCCCCACACAGGAATGACATAACTGATGTTGCCCTCATCGTTCTTGCTGACAAATACGGGAAGCGTCCGTTCATTTTCCGGTTTGTCATACTGAGTCTTCAGGTCAGACAACAGGGCGAATGCATCCACACCGTCCACCTTATCCCCCGCTGCATTCACCGCATAACTGTCGATGATATACTTGGCGTACATCTCATTGATGTAGGCATTCTTGTCGGAGACCTGATCGGCCTCACCGCCTTCGCCCACCGAACGCAGAATGTCGCCCTTCTTTTCGATCTTCACGTTCTCCTCCTGAATGTTCTTCAACGACAACGAAGCGAACGAAAGAACCGCTGCCACGATCACCACCATGACCGAAGCATAGATAATGATATATGTATTACTGTTCTTGTTCATATCCCTATCTATTTAGCTAATTTCAAACGACGGTTTCTGCGACGGATATTGGCCTGAACCACATAGTAATCGATCAGCGGAGCCACCGCATTCATAAACAGGATGGCAAGCATCATCCCTTCGGGATACCCCGGATTGAGCACCCGGATCATCACGGCCAAGAAACCGATCAGGAATCCATAGATAAACTTTCCGGTATTGGTCTGACTCGCCGTCACCGGATCGGTCGCCATAAATACGGCTCCGAACGCGAATCCGCCGATAATCAGATGGTAATAGGCCGGAATATCCATATAGGCATTGGCACCGATCAGATTGAACAACAGACCCGTCAGATAACCTCCGGCAAATACGCTCAACATGATCCTCCAGCTGGCGATTCCGGTCCACAGCAGGATCACCGCACCGATCAGAATAGCCAATGTCGAGGTTTCACCGATACATCCGGGAATTGTCCCCAAAAACCAGTCGATCGGAGCGCCGTGCGTCCACTGAACCTGATCAGCCTTGGTCAGCACAGCAGAAGCGGCATCGGTCAGAGGAGTCGCACCGGAGTATCCGTCAACCACCCCTGTGCCGTTGGTCAGACCTGCCACCCACACCTTTTCACCCGAAATATAGGGTGTGTATCCGAAAAAGATGAACGCCCGGGCCAGCAAAGCGGGATTAAAGACATTCATACCTGTACCGCCGAAAACCTCTTTTCCAATAATCACCGCAAATGCCGTCGCAACGGCCACCATCCACAACGGAATATCGACCGGCATGACCATCGGGATCAGCATTCCGCTGACCAGAAAACCTTCGTTGACCTCATGTCCGCGAATCTGAGCCGAGATAAACTCGATACCCAAACCCACCACATACGACACGATAATGATCGGCAACACCTTCAGGAAGCCGAACCAGAAGCAGGTCCATACCGAAGCGTCGGCCACGCCCATTGCACGGAAGTGTTGAAGTCCCGTGTTGTACATACCGAACAGCAGAGCCGGCAGCAACGCAACCACGACTACGATCATGACCCGTTTCAGATCGAGGCTGTCGCGGATATGGCTACCGCTGCGGGTCACACGATTCGGCACGAACAAAAATGTTTCGAATGCATCGAACGTCGAGTGGAGCTTTTCGAACTTGCCCCCCTTCTCGAAGTTCGGTTTTATTTTATCGATCAGTTCTCTTAATCTTTTCATCTTCGTCCGAATTAGTTAAGCTCTTTAATCATAAGGTCGATCCCCTGACGGATAATCGCCTGCATCTCGGTTTTCGAAGGATCGACAAACTCGCACAGCGCAAAATCCTCCTCGATCACCTCGTAAATCCCCAGATTCTCCATCTTATCGATATCGCCCGCGAGAATGGCCTTCAACAGGTAGAGCGGATAGATATCCATAGGCAGATACTTGTCATACAGACCGGTCACCACATAGGCCCGGACACCTCCGTTCATGTTAGTATCCAACCGATAATGTTTCTTGGGACTGAGCCACGAGAAATAGCTCCTCGAAACGGAGAACTTATTGAGCCGCGGCATGCCCCACCCCAAGAATTCATAGGTATCGCCTTCCGGTATCACGGTCACCTGATTGCTGTAAAAGCCCAAGTAGCCTTCGGGTTCCACACGACGTCCCGTCAGCACATTACCGCTGATGATCCGGACCTTTTCCGTCTGCGACCGAAGCTCTTTCTGGCGCACGATGCTGTTGATCGGCAGCCCCGTGATCACACAGAAATAGCGTGGCTGAGCCGTTTCCGATCCGGTCAGTGCAACAATCTTACTCATGTCGACCCGTCCGGTCCGGAAGAATCGGCCGATCATGGCCACATGCTGCACATCGACCGTCCACACCACATCTCCCTTATTGATCGGATCGATATGGTGAATCTGCACCCCGACGTTGCCTGCCGGATGCGGACCCTCGAACAACCGGATTTCAGCATTTTTCACCTGATTCAGCACACCGGAGGTTCCGTTTTTCAGACCCAGATAGACCTTTCCGTCGGTCAACTTACCGAGCAGCGCAAAACCGGTCTCCAGATTCTCGGCCTCGTTTTCGAGCACGAAGTTCATGTCCGGAGCCAGCGGCGCCGAATCGAAACCCGAAACGAAAATCGACTTTGGCGTATCCTGTGGATTGGCCACAATCCCGAACGGACGCTGAATGATCATCGGCCATAATCCGGCTTTCAGCATCAGCGACTTGATCTGCTCGCGATCGGTAGCTTCGATGGCGGGCACATCGAACGTCTCGTACACCTGTTCGGCTTCGGGAGTAATGACAACCTCCAGAATTTTCCGTTTTTCGCCTCTGACGATCGCCGACACTTTTCCGCTTACGGGTGAGGTAAACAGAATCTGCGGGCGATACTTGTCGAAAAACAGCGGTGTTCCGACCTTCACCTCATCGTCCACACGCACCAGCAGTTTAGGCGTCACTCCCGGAAAATCCTCAGGCTTCAGCGCATAGGCGTGAACCAACGGCAACCGCGTCAACTCCCGCTTCGCCTCTCCCTCCAAAAGGATATCGAGACCTTTTTTCAACTTGATGACTTGCGACATATTCTGACTGTTAGTTATTTATGTTGATTTCAAACTTACTCTCTATTCGTATCTGTTCAGTTCGTTGGCTTCGAGCTTTTTAAGGACCTCGTGCGGTATCGCATCCCGATGAACCGACAGAGCAGTTGTCTTGTAGAGCAGATAGGGTTTCGACACATAGAAGAAACCCTTGTACTTTCCGGTCTCGCCCCACGAATTCTTCACTTTATAGAAGCGATTTCCATGCTGATCCGTTGCCGTTCCGACGATCAGCATGCCGTGGTCATCGGTCGTTCTGTATTCGTCGAATGCCTCCTGACGCATGACGGGCGTAATCGTCACCTCCTGCACTGCCCCCTTCGCCAGATCCTCTGCGGACAACACCTGTTTCCCGTCTGTATCTTCCAAGATGACTGCATAGCCATCCTTATATCGGAATCCGGGTTCGCTGACATCCGAAGCCCAGTTGATCGCATGTCCAGCCTCGAGCGATGCCTCAATGATCGCTTCGAGCTCCTCGATCGTCACGTTGCCAAAGCGCGACCAATTCCAATTGTCGGGGACTTCGAGAGGGAATGTTGCATAGAGCGGATGATGCGTAAAAGAGGTCAGATTGATATACTCCTCCGGATCGATATCGAGTTCTGCGGCCAAACTTTTCGGCGTATACTCCTTCCCTTTATATACAAATGTATCGGGGCATGCTCCCAAATAGTGGTCCAGAATGGAATCCAGTTGCAGTTCCCACTCCGTAGCGAGTACAGCGGAATCGTTTTTCACCAACTTCTGCGCAAAGGTCCGGATCGCCTCGTCCAGCTCCTTGTGGTTATGGTTCTCCGCACCGTTCAACCCGGAGTAGACCTCTTCGGGCACAACCCCATAGCGAGCGATTACGTAGACCACATCATCGGGTACGCCACCGGGCGAGAGCGAAGAGTTTTCGTGCATCCGCACATATTTGGCCACTTTTTCCTTATAGATATTGCGGACGGTCCACATCTCCGAAAGATCGTGTTCTCCTTTTCCGTCCCGCAGCAGTTCACATTCGATCATCCCGGTTCCCGAAAAGCACCAACAGGTTCCGGACTGGGCCTGATTCTTGACCGGCGTAACGGGAAGGATCTTCTCATCTGAAAAGACGAATGCCGCGCCCTCAGTATCAGGTTCGTTTCGAGTCTCGGTGCCGCATACTACTCCTGCCCTTCCCTCTTCGATCACATCTTTCGACGCATTTGGTTCGGCCCCGGCAGCCACACCTCGAGAAAGGCCCAAAATGGAGAGCCCGCAAATCGCCAATACCGCAATTTGCCAAGATTTCTTTTTCACAATCCGTTAGATTTTTGCAATTTGTCACAAAAATAAACAAAAAAGTGAAACGATAGCCTCAAAATCCGCAGGTTATTTCACGGAAACCGGAATTATATCGCGACATATAACGGCGCGTACGGTCCACAAAACGATTCAGGCCCGGGCGAAACTCTTCGGGCAGGGTCTCTTCGGCATAGGCCGGAACAATCTCATAACGGTATCCCGAACGGCTCTTGCGATCCCTCGTGATGGCAGTCCAATGGATCAAATATTCCGGGGCGTACTCTGTCGTCTTCATATCTTCGGACAGCGTCAACCCGATCCGGACCGAGATGCCGCCATCGGTTCCGGGCTTCCGCTGATTGGAGACAAAATTTCCCAATGAGTAGGCCGTCACACCAACGATCCGCCCCGAAGAATCCGTATCCGCCTCGAGCGCTTGCACTACATGCGGATGCGAACCGATCACAATTTCGGCTCCGGCCCGACGGCAAAATCCGGACAGAGACCGCTGCACCCGATTGGGAACCGCTTCATACTCATTCCCCCAGTGCAGGAACACGACGACGTGAGAGGCCCCACTCTGCCGGGCTTCGGCAATATCCCGTCCCATACGGAGGGTGTCTATTCCGTTGACAAAACAGCCTCGGGGTACAGGAATGCCGTTGGTCCCATAGGTGTAGTTGAACAACGCCACACGAAATGGGCCCTTTTCGAGCCAGAGCGGATGGTTGTCGACAGGCACCGTATCGGCCCACGCCCCGGTATGCCGGATTCCGGCACGATCCAGTGCATCAAGTGTAGACCGGATACCTACACCGCCCCGATCGCAGACATGATTATTGGCCAATACCGCCACATCGATCCCGACACGACGCATCGCCTCGGCCAACGCGATCGGTGACCGGAATTGAGGGTAACCCGAATAGGGCGGCTCGCCGAGCGTTGTTTCAAGGTTGGCCACAACAAAATCCGCACCGGCAAAATACCCCTTCAAACGAGAGAAACAGGCGGTATAATCCATGCTACCGTCCTGCTGCTGTGCGGCATAGACCTGAGGCAGGTGTTGCATCAAATCCCCGGTAAAGATCAGCGTCATGTGCTGCTTCTGCGGCTGTTCGTCCGGCACGGTCGCCGCGACACGATTCTCCGTCCGCGTCGACATCAGAGGCTCGAACAACAGGAAGCCGATCACAAATCCCAGTACAACCCCCGAACAAACCAGTTCGGGCAGGACAACATGCCGCCATATACCTCTTTTCAACTCCATAAAGCGTAACCGTTGGGCCTCTCCTCTACCGAAAAAGCGGACATCCTCCAAGCGTAATCCGACCGTAAAGGTTCGATTTCCCGCCCGATTGTCCGAAAATTCGCCGGCTCTGTTCGCAAATATAAACAATATTGAACTACTTTTGTGAACCCTCAGTACGAATCGAGCCGTTTATGGATACACCTTTTGTCGATATACACACCCACCGAAACGAAATGCGCCCTAACGTTGTGGCGATCCGGTCGATCCGGCTCGGGAAAGAGTGCATACCGACATCCGGCGAACCCTTCTCGGCAGGAATACATCCGTGGGATTGCGAGACCGTGGGATCGGAGTGGCTCGATTCGCTGGAAACACTGCCCGTTGCCGCTGTCGGAGAGATCGGACTCGATTTCTGCAAACCGATCGACCGCACCTTGCAACTCCAACGGCTGACCGAGCAAGCCGCCCTTGCCGAGAAACGACGCCTGCCGATCGTGCTGCACTGTGTCAATGCCTACGATAAGCTTCTCTCCCTGATGGACCAATACGCGGTCCCCATCCTCTTTCACGGCTTTACCGGATCCCCCCAGTTAGCCTGTCAGCTTATCCGGAAAGGGTATTTCCTTTCGTTCGGGACCACTCTGTTCCGCTCACCGAGGACACAGGAGGCCCTTCGTACGACGCCCTATGAACACCTCTTTCTCGAAACGGACGAAGCCGACACGACCATAGAGGAGATATACCGACAGGCAGCCGCTCTGCGCAACACTCCGATCGAAACATTAAAACACTCGATATATACAAACTATAAAACCCTATTCGGATGAACGATGCATGGCAGATAAGGACCCAACTGCTGTTGGGCGACGAACGGATGCAACGCCTGCACGAGGCGCACGTCTTGGTGGTCGGACTCGGCGGTGTCGGGGCCTATGCCGCCGAGATGCTGGCCCGAAGCGGCGTCGGAACCCTGACGCTGGTGGATGCGGACCGGGTGTCGGAATCGAACATCAACCGACAACTGATCGCGCTCCACAGCACCATCGGACAACCCAAGGCCGACATTCTGGCCGCCCGCCTCAAAGACATAAATCCGGAGATCCAGCTGACCGTATTGCAGGAGTACGTGCGCGACGAAGCAACCGACCGTCTGCTCGATCGGGCTCCTTATTCATACGTTGTTGACGCCATCGACACCCTCTCCCCCAAGCTGAACCTGATACTCGGCGCGCTGCATCGGGGTATCCCGATCATCAGCTCGATGGGAGCCGGAGCCAAAGTCGATCCGACACAGATCGAGATTCAGGACATTTCCCGCTCGCACCACTGCCCATTGGCCCACATGCTGCGCAAAAGGCTTCACAAAGAGGGAGTCCGCACCGGATTCCGCGTCGTCTTCTCGCCCGAACCACCCTGCAAGGAGGCCATCGTTCCCTGCGAGGAGACCAACAAAAAGTCAAACGTCGGCACCATCTCCTACATGCCGGCACTGTTCGGTTGCTACTGTGCCTCGGTCGTCATCCGCGACCTGACCGGCACGTTCGACCGACCGCTCTCATCATCCGATCCGAACCTGTAAAACTTCAATAAACTAACCCTATGAAACTACATCGAATCCTTTTTTGCTCCATGCTGAGCTTATGGCTGTGGGCCCCCGCAAAAGCCCAAAAAAGCTACACTCTTGAGTCCCCGAACAGCCGTCTGTCGGTAGTGATCTCGGTGGATGATTCCGTCCGGTTTTCGCTCTACAAAGATGGAGCGGAGATCGTCTCTCCATCGAAAATCGGCCTGACGCTGAAGACCCTGCAAGAGAGCGAGCAGCTGTTTGTCGGTGCGAAAGTCGCAAAAACCATCCGCACGTCGGCCGACACCCCCATCCCTACCCTCTGTTATAGAAAAGACACCATCGCGGATCGATACAATGAACTGACACTGAAATTCAAAGGCGATTACAGCGTAATCTTCCGCATGTATGACGACGGCATGGCCTACCGATTCGGGTTGGACCGCAAGGGCGAAACAATTATCGAGCAGGAGACGGCAGCCTACCGTTTTCCGAAAGACTACAAAACCTACACGGCCTACGTCAACAATGCGGACAAGAAGCTCGAAAACCAGTTCTACGCCTCGTTCGAAAACACCTATACAACAAAGACGCTGACCGAGCTGGATCCCAACCGGCTGAAGATGCTGCCTCTGCTGATCGATTTGGAGGAGAAGGGCAAACTCTGCATCACGGAGTCGGACCTTGAGGACTATCCGGGCATGATGCTTAACAACGATCCGGACCGTCCCACCCTCGAAGCCATCTACGCCCGCTACCCGTCCCGCTGCGAAGTCGATACGAAAAAACGGCTCTATATCTACGTCCGGGAACGGGAGGAGTACATCGCCCGAACCTCCGCCTCGCGGTTGTTTCCGTGGCGGGCCTTCATCGTCGTCGACCGGGACGAAGAGTTGGCCGACAACGACATGGTCTACCGGCTGGCCTCCCCCTGCCGCATCGAAGACCCGTCGTGGATCAAGCCCGGCAAAGTGGCATGGGACTGGTGGAACAACTGGAATCTGTATGGGGTCGACTTCCGCGCCGGAGTCAACAACGACACCTACAAATACTTTATCGACTTTGCGGCTGAATACGGTCTGGAGTATATCATCCTCGATGCCGGATGGTCGGTGTACGGAGCTGGGGACCTGATGCAGGTGGTTCCGGAGATCGACCTCAAGGAGCTGGTCGCCTACGGCAACTCGAAAAACGTCGGACTGATCCTTTGGGCCGGTTGCAATGCCTTCGAGAAGGACATGGAGGAGGCAGTCCGCCACTACGCCGAAATGGGTATCAAAGGGTTCAAGATCGACTACATGAACCGGGATGACCAGTGGATGGTCGATTTTCTGTACCGTGCGGCAAAGACCTGCGCCGACCACCACATGATCGTCGATTTCCACGGCGTCTACAAACCCACCGGACTGAACAGAACCTACCCCAACGTGCTCAATTTCGAAGGAGTTTGGGGCATGGAACAGATGAAATGGTCCGCTCCGTCGTCCGACATGGTAACCTACGACGTGACAATCCCCTTCATCCGGATGCTGGCCGGTCCCATGGACTACACTCCGGGCGCCATGCGCAATGCCGGCAAATCGAACTACCGTCCGGTCAACTCCGAGCCGATGAGTCAGGGTACACGCTGCCGCCAACTGGCCATGTATGTCGTCTTCGACGCCCCGCTCAACATGCTGAGCGACTCGCCATCCCTCTATCGACAAGAGAGCGAATGTACGGCATTCATTGCCGGTGTGCCGACAGTCTGGGATGAGACGAAAATCCTGCAGGGCAAAGTGGCAGAATATATCGTTACGGCTCGCAAAAAGGGTTCGGAATGGTATCTCGGAGCCATGACCGACTGGACTGCCCGGGAGTTGGAGGTGGACCTGTCATTTATCGGTGAAGGCGCTTACGAGATCGAATACTTCACGGACGGAATCAATGCCGACCGTGCGGCCCGAGACTACAAAAAGGTCGTCGCACCTCTCCCTTCGAACCGGAAAATAACACTGAAAATGGCACCGGGCGGAGGTTTTGCCGCACGGATCTACCCCACTGAATAATGTGTACAGCCGACGGACGAAGAGATCCTAAAGAGAACGCATAGAAAACCTTCAAGGCTTCTCTCCGGTCTTCAGTATTTAATCTTCATTCCCGTTCAGATCATCTCGCGGGATAAAAACAGGGCATCCCCGAAACGGGATGCCCTTATCTTTTAACTCATGTATGAAACGGCTAATGTTCCAGTTCGACCACCTGCCCGCTCTTCCGGCTCTGCTCCGCCGCAAAAGCCATGATGTGACTCTCCAATGAATCATCCAACGGAGTGCTCATAACCGAAGCATCCTGTCGACGTACCGCTTCGATCCAATCCCGGATCATGCCGGCATCACCGCCCCCGTGTCCGGCCCCCTTGTAGTTCTCCGCATCCTCTGCATTCGCATCGTAGACCATCTTTTCGCCGGTAGCAAAATCGGTCAACGTAAAGTGCTCCATATCGCCCACAATATCGCCCCGCGTTCCCATAATGCGGGTACGGCGCCCACTGTACGAGGTGAAGGCCTCGATCGAAAAGTTTACTGTCACGTTGCCCTCAAACTCCATACTCATCACGAAATGATCCGGCTGATCGTTGTCGCAGTGATACACGCAACGTCCATAATCGGTTGTTTTCAGGCAGTTCAGTATGGCCTCACCTCGGGCAGGTTCCTCTTCGGGCAGATCAAACACATAGAGCCATGTCCGATTCCGGTAGTAGATCTTCAGGGCTGAAAACGGGCACGTCGACTCAACCGCACATCCGTCCGTACAACGCAGTGTACTCCCTTTCGGGGCGTGTTCTGCCTTGAAATGATCCAGCCCACCAAAAGCCACGACACGACGGCACGGCTTGCCGATCAACCAATACAGGATATCCAAATCGTGGCTTGACTTGGCCAACACCAGCGGCGTACTCTTGACCGAATCGTGCCAACTGCCCCGCACATACGAGTGCGACATGTGGATGTGGTCCACCGGTTCGAAGTGCTGGATGCTCACAAGATCTCCGATCCGACCCGTATCGATCATCTCCTTCAATTTCAGAAAATAGGGAGAGTAACGCAGCACATGGGTCAGACAGACGATTTTTTTCTTGCTCCGCGCATATTCGACTAATTTTCTACACTGTTCGAGCGTCTGTGCGATCGGCTTTTCGAGCAGAATGTCGTACCCCAAATCGATCGCCCGCATACACGGTTCATAGTGCAGATGATCCGGCGTAGCAATAATGACCGCATCGGCAAATTTGGGACGTTCGAGCATCTCCTGCCACGTCGCCACCCGATTCTCTACCGGGACACCGTATTTATCACCATACATCTGCCGGCGCAGATCCACTAATTCGGCAATCCCTACGATCTTCAACTCATCGGGATGTTCCAAAGCATAATCGCCATACAATTTTCCTCGTCCGCTGGCTCCCAGCACCACGGCCGTAACTGCTCCCTGTACCATACGTCTGTATTAAATTAAGGTTACATCTCGAAAATCCGGTCCAACCGGGCACAAAGGTCCTGCAACTCTTCGGGAGAGGCTCCACCACCCTGCTCGGTCGTCAACCATCCGCCCCGATAGTGCTTACGGATCTGCTCCATCACCTTCGCCCAGTTCACATTTCCCTCGGTCAATTTCACGTTGAATCCATTCCAACGGCCCTCCCGATCGGCAATCTCACGGCTGAACTCCTTGATATGGATTCTCCCGATACGTTTTCCCAAGATAGGAATCCACTGTTCGGGCCATCCATACACCAGAATGTTTCCGCAATCAAAATAGAAACGCACATACGGACTCTTAAACTGATCGATATAGGAGCAGGCCTCGATCGGACTCAACAAAAAGTTGTTCCAAACATTTTCCAGACAAATTTTTACCTTCAGCTTTTCGGCCACAGGAACCAATTTCTTGATACACTCCGTCGAACGCTCCCAACAGGCGTCATAGGGCACCTCCTCGCTGACCACTCCGGGCACAAGCAACACCGCGTCCGTACCGTATGCCTTGGCATCCTCCATCGCCACGATCATGGCCTCGATACCCTCCTGACGGACAGCTGCATCGGGGTGCGACAGGGGCTTGCTCCAATGCTCTATGTTGCATACACTGGAAACGACAAGTCCCGTCTGCTCGACGGCCGACAACACTTCATCGCGATTCATGTGGCTGTTGGGCTCGATCCCGTCGTATCCGGCCGCCTTGATGGCCCGACACTTGTCCAGCACCGACCCCTCCATACCGACCGTACCCCACATGATCGATTTGCGCAACGGCTGCGCCGCGTCTCCTTCTGTATCCACATCGCCTTCGGCACCCGTCCACAGCGGAGAGGATGCCGCCTGAAGGCTCCAACCCGAAAAAGCCAACGCACCCGCACCGGCCAAAGCTTTTTTCAGAAATTCTCTTCGCTGCATAAAGTCTCCGTTTTTAACTACATACAGAACCTTAAGCAGGAGTTCCCGCTACGGGCGGAGTCTCTGGAATGTCCGGCACCGGACCGAATTCATACGTATCGGGACCGAGCTTCATCTCCGAAGCCATGATCTCATCCCACGTCACAAATTTTCCGGTATAGGCCGACTGACGCCCCATGATGGCCATCAACGTCGAACGGACATGCTGTTCCGCGTCGTTGACCGGCGTATTGGTTCTGATCGCCGTAACCAGACGGATCAGCTCCTGCACGTAGGGATCGGGTACCGCCATCGACTGATCGGCATCTTCAGCCGCAGGATGCGGATATTTCCACGCAACGCTACCATCCAGATTATAGATCGTATCGAAACAGTTCGTATAGCCCTTCGTCCCGTAAACCATCACGTTATGGGTCGTGTCGCAGCCGTTGATCTGGCGCGAGGTACAATGGGCCCGCATGCCGTTTTCATAGACATACTCGATACTGAAAAAGTCATACATATCTCCGGTCACCCGGCGTTGACGTCCTCCGGTGGCTTCGGCACGAACCGGCACAATATCCCCAAGGAACCACGTCATCATGTCGATCTCATGGACAAACTGCTCGACCACCAGATCTCCCGACGTCCAGCAGAAGTTCACCCAGTTGCGCAACATGTACTCCATATCGTTCCACTCGGGCCGACGATTCACATACCACAAAGCCCCTCCCAGACGGGTCACATGGGCTGAAACGATCTCCCCGATCGCCCCTTCGGCCACACGCCGGTAGGTCTCGATACAATCCTTCTGCGAGCGCCGGATCGTACCGCTGATTACCGACAAGCCCTTTTGCTCGGCTTTTTTCGCCGTTACCAATATCTTCTTTGCCCCAACCGGATCGACCGCACAAGGCTTTTCGATAAAACAATGTTTGCCCTGCTCGACCGCATAATCGAAATGGTCGGGCCGGAATACGGGCGGCGTACACAACAGCACCACATCCACACCCGAATCGATCACCTTCTTATATGCATCGAAACCAATGAAACACTTATCATCCGGAATCTCTTGCCCCCGGTCAGCCAATGTCTGCCGGCATGCAGCCAGTTTATCCTCAAAAACATCGCCCAATGCGGTAATCTGCAAGTTCGGTCCCGCATCCAAAAAGTTGCAAGCCGCACCTGTTCCGCGACCTCCGCAACCGATCAGACCGGCCTTGAGCGGTTGACCGTCCGGTGCGCTGGCCAGAATTTCAGGTACCGAAACCTCTCTTAAAGGCGCCTTATCTTCCGAAGACGCACATCCGGACATCCATGCCGGCATACTGAACGTTCCTAAAGTGCCGATAGCTCCTATGGCCGAAGTCTTTAAAAAGTCTCTTCTACTAAGTTTGAATTTTTTCTCTTTTTCCATTCAGGTTAATTTTTAGGTTTCGTACAAATATAATATTTTACAGGTAAATAGCAAAACCGAACGGAAGACATTGCATCCATTCTTTACACGTATTTCGCCCTTCTCATCTATTTCTTTACCCGAAGAGATTATGATTCTCGACAAAACCTCGAAAAATATTTACAACGGCAATCAACTGAAAGACAAAACAAAAATCATTTTGCCGAAAATAAATTGTCTGCTTTTATCCAAATGAGTTTGCAGAATAAATATTTTGGCGTATATTTGCACTCGCAAAAGGGAACCAAGAGAGGGAGAGCAGAGAAAAAGAGGGGGAGGAAAGAGAGAGGCAGAAGTGAGAAGGGAAAGGAGGGTGACCGATTGCAATGAAAATATTCCTCAATAGCTCAGTTGGTTAGAGCACCTGACTGTTAATCAGGGGGTC
>ERZ827150.2488-NODE-2488-length-19730-cov-3.693571_pt1 | contig 19730 bp, 17 predicted proteins | sample MGYA00519779_ERZ827150 | MGnify/ENA primary metagenome ERZ827150 (study PRJEB31778, sample SAMEA3449267) | human gut metagenome | biome: human gut; feature: human-associated habitat; material: faeces | place: United Kingdom | collected 2010/2012 ...
ATCTGTTAAAGTGAGATCATTTTAAATGAGTGATAATTTTTTTGTATACACCGATATATCCTGCTTGCCGCTTACGGAACACGCAACCTATTTGGAAGAGGGGGTTGGCGGATTATGCACCGGAGGCACCGCTATTATAGAACTATTTTCCATGCGGCGGCAAATATCGAAAAATGACCTTGTTACCATTCTACCCTGCCAGCTGGCTTCCATCCATAAAGTCAGCGATGACTTTTCCATGACTTTCTTCAAAGTCGACAAGGTAATGTTCATGGATATTATGAGCAGCCTGGGACGCATAACCCCCGATTTCTTTTTTCACATGAGAAAGGACTTCCAGGTTCCAATATCGGTTAATGAAGCCAAAAGATTCCTTGGTTTTTGCCGTGCAATAGACTTCCGGACAAACAACGACGATCCTGCATTTCGTCGTGAGACCATCCTGCACTTACTGCGGATCTATTACTGGGATTTTTATGTGCATTTCCAAAAGAAAACGCGTAAAAGAAATACCCTCCTGCTGAATTCAAATAAAGAGAGCATCGCGATGAAATTCGCCATGCTGGTTTTTGAAAACCGCGAAACTCACCGGGAAGTCGCATATTATGCCGATCAACTATGCATATCCCCCCTGTATCTTACCAAAGTCATACAGGAAGTAAACGGTCAGTCCGCCCGGGATATGATTGCGGATTACACCATTATCGGAATAAAAACACTCCTGAGAAACGCAGACATAACGATAAAAGACGTTGTCAGACACAGCGGATTCTCCTCACAGTCTTCGTTCAGCCGCTTTTTCCGCAAACACACGGGCATGTCCCCGTCGGAGTACCGGCGCACGATCCATATCCTCAAGTGAACGACTAAATATTTAGATACTAAAATGAAACGCCAAGAAATTACGTCTCCGCAAAACAGTTGCATCCGGTTTGAAAAGGAGATGTCCGAATTGCTGTCGGATCAAATTCTGTTCACAGAAAGCGTTTTCGCCCGACTGCCGATGGGCATCGAAATTTATGATACGAAAGGCATCTTGCGCGATCTGAATGCGCGTGCAGAACAAACATACGGAGTCAAAAGAAGCGACGTAATAAACAAAATCAACCTGTTCGACAGCCCCTATGTCGACAAAGACCTGAAAGCTAAAATACAGTCCGGCGAAGAGGTCATTCTGGAATTCGAGTACGACTTCGAAAGAATAAACAGGGAGTATTATGCCACCCCTAACAAAAATACGATCATTTATGAAGCACAAGTAGTTCCTATCCTGAATAAAAACGGCACGATCGTCGGCCATATACTGCTTACCAATGACGTAACCGCCACCAAAGAAGCGGAGTACCGTACCGAGGAGAGCAAAAAGAACCTGGAGATGGCCATGAAAGCCGCCAGTATGTCATCCTGGGTGTACGATGTACACAAACAGGCATTTGAAACGTCGCACGGACAACCCATCGTTTCCGACGGCATGACAGTGACGCAACTGCAACAGATGCTGCATCCGCAGGATAGCGCTTTGCTGGCCGACCTGTTTTCCCAGTTGCAAAATAAAAAAATCACGCAGGGACAGATTACCGTACGGGTTTTCAACGAACCGGAAAATCAGTACCGATACTACGAAAGCAGAATGCGGCTCTCCACCGAGCATCGCGGGAAAGTACAAATCGTAGGCACCCAACTGGATGTGACCGAAAAGATGCAAATGGCTAAAAAAACGCAGGACCTGATCGCTAAACGGGAACTGGCCATGCAAGTCAGCGATATCGTTCATTGGGATTTCGACGTACGGACTCAAAAATTCGAATCCTATAACGATCCGATAAACAACTATACCTCGGACCAATTGGTGTCAATAACAGAATACCTGGAAGTCATCCATCCCGAAGACCAGTCTTCCGTAAACGACGCCATCCAATCCATGTTATCGGGCAACAAAATCAATATCAACTTCACCTGCCGCATACAAACGAAGTATGACGACACCTGGCAGTATTGCTCCATTTCGGGCGTCCCTTTCGAATATGACGAAAACGGCGAAGTGGTACGGTTCACCGGGTTCAGGCAAAACATATCCAACCTTCATCAGTTGAACGAGGAGCTCAAAGAGCGGAACTATAAAATGGAACTGACATTCAAAACGGTCGGAATGTCCTATTGGGATTTCGATGTAGCGACCGGTCAGTACCGTTCGTTTAACGATCCGGTCAACGATTACGATCCCCCCGGAAGACTACCTGAATGTCGCACATCCCGACGATACGAACCGCGTCCGCGAGAATATCGACGACATGCTCCAGGGGAGATGCAAAGAATTTACCTTGCAATATCGTTCCAGGACCAAATGGGATCAGGAGTGGCAAACCCTGATCATTACCGGCATCCCTTCCGAGAGAGACAAAAAGGGACGGATTATCCGCTACACCGGCATTGTATACAACAATACGAAATGGGACAAGATGGCCCAGGAGCTAAAGGAGATGAAAGACCGGGCCGAACTTTCCGACCGGCTTAAATCCGCTTTTCTGGCTAACATGAGCCACGAAATCCGCACGCCGCTGAATTCGATTATCGGATTCTCCGAATTGCTGGTAGATTGCGATGACCCGGCGGAAAAAGCGGAATACTGGAAGATTATCGAAACCAACAACGACCTGCTGCTCCGGTTGATCAACGACATTCTCGACCTGTCGAAGATCGAATCGGGTATCATCGAACGAAGACCGGAAAAATTCAATCTGGCGCGGATATGCAACGAAGTATACACGATGGTGCAACCGAAAGTAACGAATCCGGAGGTGAAATTTTTCATGGATACCTCCCGCCCCGATTGTTGGGTGTTCCTGGACAGCAACCGGCTCAAACAGGTTTGGATGAACTTTTTGACCAACGCAGTAAAATGCACAAAATCGGGATATGTAAAAATGGGATACACGGTCGAAAGGGAAGGAATCCGCATTTATGTCGAAGATACGGGAACCGGCATTCCGAAAGAATTGCAGCACCAGGTATTCGGCCGGTTCCAGAAGCTCAACGATTTTGCACAGGGGACAGGACTCGGACTGGCGATCTCAAAGGCTATTACCGAAGCCGCCGGAGGCGAGATCGGATTCACGTCTGAACCGGGTGTCGGATCGTTGTTCTGGGCATACATACCTTGTAAAATAGACATCGGGAGCTATGCCGATTACTCCGACCCGGCACAATCCCCGACATTGAAAGGAACCGAAGGAAAGGAGATTAGAATCCTGGTTGCCGAGGACAATGACAGCAACTATTCCCTGGTACAGCATATCCTTAAAGGTTACGACCTCATCCGCGCAGAGAATGGTGTGGAAGCCATTGAAAAAATCCGCAACGGACAGTTCCACCTCGTTCTCATGGATATGAAAATGCCTGTTATGGGCGGTTTGGAAGCCACCCGGAAAATCAGGGACTTCGACACCAAAATCCCGATTATAGCCCTTACGGCCAATGCGTTCGACTCCGACCGGATATGTGCTATCGAAGCCGGATGCAACGCATTTTTAGCCAAACCCGTAAAAAAACGCCAACTGCTTGATTTAGTCACAGCACAATGGTAGGCACATCTCTATTGTAATCCCCTGCGTCGGCAGGATGATTCCGCCGACGTCGTGCGCAATGTGCAGCATTTTATAGTGCCCGGTTTATCGGAACCGGGTATTATCAAAATCCGCAGCCAGCCCTCGGTTTCCATCCACACTCCGGCTGCTCTGCCTGTTTGCGCGGATAAAGCAAAAAGAGCATACAAATTCAGCCTTTTCCTGTCATCTTCACGCCGTTTTCACTATTTATACAATAAATTATTGTTATTATATTGTAATACCATTTATTCCAAACCTATTTCATTACTTAAACCTAATTTTATCATGAAGAAATTATTTCTTTTAGTGGCCCTCACCGGCGCGGCTGTGGCAGCTTATTGCGTAACGCCTGCAAATGCATCAACGACAGAAGCACAGCAAGCCAAGGCTGACGTGTACAAAATGAGTTCAAATCTGGTTATTTTGCCGGAATACGGTGCTTCCGAAACGGTTTACATTTTAAAGAACGGATGGGAAGTAAGCCGCGACACCGATTGGTCGCTCGATGCCCAACCATTCAATTTCGACGTGCAGCCATCCGGAACCGGATCGGCCATCACATTGACCAATATGGCCGACAATCCCGATAACTGCTGGGGATATATCGACGTATACATCAACTCAGGCACTATTTATGTCGGGCGGGTGTATGTGAACAAGATTTATTAATAAGACACCACATTATTACACACTAATGAGAGGCCCTAGGACTTCTCATTTTTTATTTATTCCCGTCCGTGTGCAACCGTAAACCGGCCATCGGCAGACGGGGCTAAAATCAAGTGAATTTATCCCCGCAGCCCATACGGAAACTCCTGCAATGGCTGTACTCAAAAACTCGCACAGACGATCTCGCCGCAAACACTCCCGGAATCGGAATGCATATCGGGCCTACATCTCTATGGTAATGCCGAGCGTCGGCAGGATCGTTCCGCCAATATCGTGCGCAATGTGCTGCATTTTATAGTGCCCCGGCTTATTGGGATCGGGCACATACTGGCCGTCGGCGCCGATTTCAGGCATCAGAATCTCCTGTCCGGCCGCTTTGTAATTGTACAGATTCTGGATATCGAGATAGAAACCGAGCCGCCATTTATTGAAATACCACACTTTATCGATCCGAAGATCGAGCTGGTGATAAACGGGCATCTTCATGCCGTTGTAGCGCGTATTGTCAGGATAGGGACGCCGGCGGGCATCCCAGGCCGACGTAAGCGACGAAAGGGTTTCGTCGTAAGGGGTATAAGGCACGCCGCCGGAAAGATACCACTTGGCGCCGACCGTCCAGTTGGCACCGAATTTATGGATCGCCGACACATTGAAAATATGTCTCACATTCCAGCTCGACGAAAGATAATGCGAAGTCGGACGCAACTCCCCGTCCATCTTATTGACCTGTGAAACAAAGAACGTATAAGCCAGATTCACTACCGTATTATACAGGTTCAGGTTGCGATAGGAAAATTCCCCGCCGTAAGCGCGTCCCTTGCCGACCGATTTGGCCGGGACATCCCCGACGATATAGTCGGCAAAATCGCCGGTAGAGACAGGCAGTGAATCGAGCAGTGACACCGGCAGCCGGGAATACTGCTTGTAAAAGCCCTCCAACTTGAAATCGGACTGTGGGGTAGGCGAGAAGTTGACCCCGGCGATATACTGGTTTACAGCCATGTAACGCAATCCTTCCTTCTGATTATAACCGGGAATCAAATTGCCGTTGTATCCCATCGTCGTGTACGACGGTTCCTGATGATAACGGGCCACCGAAGCGCTCAGCCTCCATTTGCGGGAAAGTTTATAAGAGAGGCTCACACGCGGGGAGAGCCTGAAAGGGTTCGAAGTCAGATCGGAATAGGTCATTCCGTCCGCACGCAGGCCCGCCAGGACGGATAACCGTTCCCGGAAAAAATCACGACTTAGCGTAGCAAAAAATTCATACCGCCCGACCGTGAAACGGCTTGACGAACGATCCTCCTGCGAACCTTCTGCCGTATACACCTGCCGAAAGGTTTCATTCCGGTACGATCCTGTACCGCCTCCAACCCCGGCTTGCAGTCGGAAACCGTTCAAATCCCACAGACTCACAGTCGCCCGGACCCGGTAATTTCCTTCCCGGCTGTCGATATCGAGCGTTTTAGGCAAAGCTTCGTCATTATTCTCATACTTGCAAAGTTGATTTTTGAGGTAATCGCGGCTGGCCGTAACTTGCAGACGCCCCCCCGTAAACGAATGCAGATAACCCGCTCCGAAAACATAACTGATCTGGTTATTTTCGGGCAGATACCCCAGGATATATTTCCGGTCCTCCTCGGGATCCTTCATCGACAGGTTCAACCGGTTTTTGTCAAATGATCCCAATCCGATGACATACAACTCATCCCGGTCGGACAGCTTCGAATTTATTTTAAACTGATAATCGTTGTAAGTCGGCAGAAACGGCAGTTTCAACACTTTGAAGAGCATTTGAAGATAGCTGCGCCGAAACGACCCGGTCAGGGTGGTTTTACCATTGGACGATATGGGAGTATCGACATTCAGTCCCACATCCGAAGCACCCAGGATCAGTTTGCCGTGAAACCGGTCGGGATTACCCGACCGCATCTGCATATCCATCACCGAACTGAGCCCGTTCGAAAACTGGGCCGGGAAAGCCCCCGTATAAAAGTTGACGGATTTGAGCAACTCTGGATTGACCAGCGATGCATTGCCGCCCGAACCGCCCTGCACGGCAAAGTGGTTCAAGACCGGTATCTCGATCCCGTCGAGGTAATAACGGTTTTCGTTAGCGCCACCGCCACGTACCAGAACATCGTTACGGTTGGCCGTCGGCACCGACAGCACGCCCGGGGCAGATTGCACCACTTTGGAGATATCGCGGTTCGCACCGGGAGTCAGGTCGATCTCCTCGGTCCCGATACGGCGCATAGAAACGGGCGACTCGGTCGTGGGCCGGAACGGCGACGCACTGACGACCACCTCGCCGACGGTCACCATCCGCTTTTCCAGCTCCACATTCACCAATGTCGGCGCGGAAGTCGTCACCAGGAACGACTCTGTCAGGACTCCGGAATAGCCTTCGGCATCCACGTACAGCGTATTGTATCCCGTCGGAACCCCTTTGATTTCATAACGACCGTCCGTGCCGGTCTGCTGCCGCAACGTATCGTTCACAACCAGCACCAACGCTCCCGTCAGGGGCAGTCCGCTGTTCTTATCCTGCACCTCGCCCCGGACGATCCCCGAGGAAACCGGACGTACCGCCTGCGAATAGCCCGCTATCGGAACCGCCAGCAACAACATCCAGTAATATTTCCACAAACCCATCATAACCGATTTATTTCGCAGCAAAATTAATGTAATAAAGTGATTTTGGCTCTATTCCGCATCCTCTCCTCTCCGAATTATTTTAAAATAGAGGCAATGCATTCCATTTTCGCCGGAACAATGATCCGAAACCTAACAGGATATTTATATCTTTGTACGTTGTTTCGTTGTATATGCAAAACCATCCCACATCAGAAGAAAGTGTTCCGGTCCGGCATCTGCGCCTCTCAGCGTTGAAAACTTCGGAAGTAGGGCTGATCACCAAAGTGTTCGGCCACGGCTCGTTCCGTAACCGGATTACCGAAATGGGCTTCATCCGGGGTAAAATCGTCAAAGTAATCAAGAATGCCCCGTTGCAGGATCCGGTCGAATACGAGATCATGGGTTACCGCATTGCGCTGCGCCACAGCGAAGCGGAACTGATTGAAGTGATGCCGATCTCCGAATTACCGAAACTGAAACTCGAAACGGATAGCCTGGACGACTTCAAGCACCACCGTTCGCATCATCAGCATAATCGCAAACGTCACTCCAAAGTATGGCGGCACCTGTTCGGCCGCAAACCGCCGCACCACCACAGCCACGATGCAAAGAGAGCAGCACATACCTCTCACGAATGGCCGGGCGCAATCCGCAGCGGCAACCAGGTAATCAACGTAGCCCTGGTCGGCAACCCCAACAGCGGCAAAACCTCGCTGTTCAACCTCGCTTCCGGATCGCATGAACGGGTAGGGAACTACAGCGGGGTTACGGTCGATGCCAAAACGGCCCGCTTCCACCAAGGACACTACACATTCAACCTGGTCGACCTGCCCGGCACCTATTCCATCACCGAATATACGCCCGAAGAGTTGTATGTTCGCACCCACATCCTGCGCGAAATGCCGGACGTGGTGATCAACGTCGTCGATGCGACCAACCTGGAACGCAACCTGTTCCTCACCACGCAGCTTATCGACATGGACATCAAGGTGGTCATCGCCCTGAACATGTACGATGAGATGGAACAAACCGGCGCACGGCTCGATTACGAACACCTGGGCCGCATGCTGGGCATTCCGATCGTTCCGACGGTCGCTTCGCAGGGAACCGGCATCCGCCGGCTGTTCGATACCGTAGCCAAAGTATTCGAGGACAAAGAGCCGACCGTACGGCATATCCATATCAATTACGGCACGGACCTCGAAGAAGCGATCGGCATCCTCCAAAATAAAATCTGGGAAAACAGCGACATCGTTGCCCTCTATTCATCTCGTTATCTCGCGATCAAACTGCTCGAAGGCGACCAAAGTTCGTTCAAATTGCTTGAAAAATGTGCGAACTTCAACGACATCACCAAAACGCAAGCGCTGCTGAAACAGAAGCTCGAAAAACGGTTCGGCGAGAATCCCGAGTCGGCGATCGCCGACGCCAAGTACGGCTTCATCGTCGGAGCGTTAGAAGAAACCTACCAGGGCGAGACACACGATAAACATGCGCGGACGGGACGGATCGACCGCATCATGACGGATAAGATCTGGGGACTGCCGGTTTTCCTGCTATTGATGTGGGTGATGTTCCAGGCCACCTTCACGCTCGGGGCCATCCCCGCCGGATGGATCGAGAGCGGCGTGAGCTGGCTGAGTGATACGGTTACGAATTTAATGGCCGAAGGATCGCTGCGCAACCTGATCGTCGACGGCATCATCAGCGGAGTAGGGGGAGTGATCGTCTTTCTGCCCAACATCCTGATCCTGTTCTTCTTCATTTCGCTGATGGAAGATACAGGCTATATGGCACGCGCGGCCTTCATCATGGATAAGCTGATGCATAAGATCGGACTGCACGGCAAGTCGTTCATTCCGCTGCTGATGGGCTTCGGATGCAACGTCCCGGCGATCATGGCCACTCGCACGCTCGAAAGCCGCAAGGACCGCATCCTGACGATGCTGATTATCCCGTTCATGTCCTGTAGCGCACGGCTGCCGGTATACGTCCTGCTGATTTCTGCATTTTTTCCTAAAAATCAAGGGTTGGTACTGTTGTCGGTCTACCTGTTCGGCATCCTGATCGCGATCCTCTCTTCCATCCTGTTCAAGCGGGTCTTTTTCCGCAGGGACGAGGCACCCTTCGTCATGGAATTGCCGCCGTACCGGATTCCGACGACCCGCAGCGTCGTGCGCCACATGTGGAGTAAGGGCGTGCAATACCTGCGCAAGATGGGAACAATTATTCTGGTCGCTTCGGTGATCGTATGGGCACTGAGCCATTACCCGACCGGAGACGGTTCGCTCACGCCGGCCCAACAGCAGGAGCAATCTTATATCGGCCGGATCGGGAAAGCGATCGAACCGGCAATACGACCGTTGGGTTTCGATTGGCAGATCGGCGTCAGCCTGGTCAGCGGACTGGCCGCCAAGGAGATCGTCGTCAGCACGATGGCCGTACTGACCGATGCCGGCGATAATGAGATAACATTGACTGAAAAATTACAGGAACAGGTATACACGCAGGGAGACCGTGCCGGGGAAAAGGTCTACACCCCGTTGGTAGCCTACTCGATGATGATCTTTATCCTGCTCTATTTCCCTTGTATTGCAGCTATTACGGCTATCCGCAAAGAGGCCGGACGGTCATGGGCCGCCTTTACGCTTTTCTACACGACGGGTTTGGCATGGCTTATGTCGTTTATCGTGTATCAGGTCGGAGGTTTGTTCTGACCCGGAAATCAAATAGCCATGCAGGATCTTATCGTATATATTATCGTCGGAGTCTGCGTCATCTGGGCTGCCATCATGATCTACAGGCGATTTAAAGCTACTCCGGACGGCAAATGTTCCGGCTGCCCGCTTTACACGGCTTGCCAGGCGTGTGCCGAAGAGGCGGAGTGCCCCGGATGCAGCGACAAAAGCTTTTCACGCAAGCAGCGGCGAAACCGGACGCACGTTCCGCACAACAAACATTACTCGCTCAGTTGACGCAACGCCCGGGCCAATTGGTCCGGACACGAGGTTCCTTTCCCTTTGCAGTCGATCCCTTCCAAACGCCTGATCGCCTCTTCTATTTCCATTCCTTCCAGTAAGGCGGCAATTCCCTGGGTATTGCCGTGACATCCTCCGGCAAAAGAGACCTTCCGGATCCTGCTGCCGTCAACATGCACTTCGATCCGGCGCGAACATACCCCTTCGGGCGTGTATTCAATAATTTTATCCATAACGTTCGGGGACAATAGTGTCCCAAAGGTACCAAAAAGCATACGTCCCGATTGCGGTACAAATAAAAATTTTTATCTTTGTTAACCACAAAGCAGGTATGACCTGTACCTGCTGCAAGGAACGATCAAATCAAACCTGAAAACATACTAATGATGACTAGCAGAGAAAGAGTTTTAAAAGCGTTCCGCCGCATCGAAGGGCTACCCGACCGTGTACCCGTGGAGTTCGACCTGTGCCGCCAGCACCTGGACTATTTCGGCAAAAAGCTGAACATCCCGGTTCATGTTACGGACAACCTTTATGAAGACGTTACCTACCGAATCAGCGGTAACGAAATCCGCACGGCGATGGGCAGCGATACCGTAATTGTCGGCGCATCGGTTTCGGACGATTTCAAAATCGAGAAACGCGAAGACGGAACCTGGCTCAACGAATACAAGATGCGTATGCAGCAGGGGTCGCTCTACGTCGAAGTGGTGGAATACCCGCTTGCCAATGCCCAGACTGCAGCCGATATCAAAAACTACCAGTTTCCCGACCCCGACGCTCCGGGCCGTTACCGTGACGCGGAAGCCTTGGTAAAAAAATACAAGGACGACTATTTCATCATCGGTGACATCGAGGTGACTCTTTTCTCCCTGGCCCACCAGCTTGCCGGGTTCGAGAAGATTCTGATGAGCATGTTCATGGAAGACGAATACCTCGAACCGCTTTTCGCGGCCTGCGGGGAATTCCAGACGCAGATCGCACTGCGTCTGATCGACGCCGGTGTGGATGCCATCTGGGTGGGTGACGACTTCGGATCGCAGACCAGCACGCTCTTCGCACCGGAAATGTTCCGCAAACTGCTATTGCCGTATTACAAAAAGATGATTGACACGCTGAAGGCCAAAAAACCGGATCTGGTAATGATTCTGCACAGCGACGGCGCCGTAGGCACACTGATGCCGATGATCAAAGAGTGCGGCTTCGACGTGTTCAACCCGGTTCAGCCCGGAGTTCCGTTGCACTCTCCGCAGGAGGTCAAGGATAAATACGGCGATATGTTCGCATTCTGGGGTGCGATCGACCAGCAGTACCTGATGCCGAACGGCACCGATGAAGAACTCGAAGCCGACATCAAGGAACGCATCGAAATCCTTGGCAAAGGCGGCGGATACATGGTGGCTCCGGCCCACATCATTCAGGCAGACGTAAAGCCCGAGCGCGTCGAGAAGTTCATCGAACTGTGCAAAAAGTACGGCCAGATTTACTAATCTCGGCTTGCATTATTCTACTAAAAGCGGAACCGTAAACGGTTCCGCTTTTAATTTGTATTCATCCGCATCAAAAGAAACACAACCTACGAAGTCTCAATCAATCGTCCCCCACAAGAGCATTCACCGTTTTTCCCATTATGAGATTTCAGACCGGGACAAGTTAGTCGGCCACTTATCCTCAAAGCTTGCAATCGTATTAACCGGCTGGATATACAAATATTCCATCGCGAAAATAACCCTTCCAGACGGCAGCTCACCGGAAGGCATCGGATGCATTCCGGACATTTTGGTCGAAAACGATCGAAATAACTACCTGGAAGATAAAACATTAATCAAGGCGTTGGAGTATCTAAACCAGCGTTATGGTATCTAGGTCAGCCATCCAACACCTTGATTTCAAATAAACCCATCCTTTAACAAACCGCCGTCAGGATAGTCGGAATAATGTGTAAACGGAAATTAGGCTTTCAACGCTTCGATCAGGTGCGGCATCATCGTCCAAACTGAATTCTCATCCTGTGCCGTATAGAAGTTACCGTCGATCTCCGACTTCTCATCGGTGACGACACCGTTACGAATAGCCGCTTTGGCCAATGGATGCACTGCCAGTTTCCGACCCGCAGTGATACCCACAAAATCGAACATCATGGCACCGGCACAATGGCCGATCATCATTTTTCCCTTTTCCCCGAAAGTTTTAATCACTTTCATCAAATCGACGTTATAAGGCTCCGAAGCATGCTGTTGAAAAACGGGCACAGCATCGCCGCAGGCAAAAACCAGCGCGTCGAACTGATCCTCTTTACCTTTCAGGTTGGCAATCACATCATCGGCCACCAACGTAATACCCGAATTGGTTTTAATCTCTTTTGCCGGAGCCACCGCATAAACCTCGTATCCGATCCCATTTTCAAAAAAAGCCTCCAAATACTGGAACAAACCGAATCCATTAACCGGATTAACGGCTACCGCCGCAACACGTTTTGCCATAATTCAATTTTTTAATGACACAATAGTTATTTTTAGTAAGTTTATTACTTTTGTGATGCGAATATAAAACCAATTGTACAAATAACCAAGAACCAACATCAATGTCAGAGAGTTACATCAAAGTAACCTTTGCTGGCTTTCAAAAAGATAAACCTGCAAGAAGAATGCAAAACTTTCACCATACCAACGATTGTCCGATCCGGGATATCCTCACGCGAATCGGGGAAAAGTGGCCGATGCTCGTACTGGTGACGCTGCACGCCAACGGAACCATGCGTTTCAGCGACATCCAGAAATCCATCGCCGATATTTCACAACGGATGCTGACCGTCACACTGCGCAATCTCGAAACAGACGGACTGGTATCCAGAAAAGTTTATCCGGAAGTGCCCCCACGGGTAGAATATAAGCTGACCGTAACCGGACAAAGCCTGATTCCGCATATCGACGCCCTGGTGGGGTGGGCACTCGAACATATGCCGGACATTCTTTCAAGAAGGAAAAGCAGAACGGCATAAAGTACCCCCACGGAGCCTGTACGCCACATCGACGACAATACGATACACGCCTCGCTGTCCCCGGAACGCTACAACAAACGCCGGGAAAGGATTTCCATAAACCGATCCTTATAGGAATCAGTGATCGGAATATAAACCTTGCCGAATACGATCCGGTTGCGCTCAATGGTCGTCACACGATCCAGATTGACTATGAAAGAACGGTGCACCCGGATAAAGCGGGTATCGGGCAGGGCTTCTTCCATCGCCTTCATACTCATCAGCGTCATGATCGGGCCATCATCCGTATGAATGCGCACATAATCTTTGACCCCTTCCAAATAGAGCACGGAATCCAGATGGATCTGGACGATTTTGTAGTCGGTTTTTACGAAGATACTCCGCTCCTCGACGGAAACATTCGCCTTGACCGCGCCTCGTTCCAGTTCGAACTGGCGTTGTGCTTTCTGGGCCGCCGACAGGAAGTCGGCATAGCTGACCGGCTTGAGCAGGTAATCGAGTGCTTCGACGCAGAACCCCTCGACAGCGTATTGTTCGAACGCTGTAATAAAAATGACTTTCATCTCCGGCGGCAGCAAACGCGAGAGTTCCAGTCCGCTAAGATTCGGCATCTGGATATCGAGAAACAACAGTTCGACCTGCATCCCATTACGGATAGCCTCCATAGCACTGAGTGCATCGGGGTAGGAACCGGCCGATTCCAGGAAAGGTGTCTGGTTTACATATCCTTCGACCAGTTCGCGGGCCAACGGTTCGTCATCGACCACTATGGAACGCAATAACGACATCACTTCTCACAATTTGTTTCGACAAGATAATCATTTTGACCCGATTTCGCTATCCTGCACATGCGGTTTCAATGTCAGGACCATCTGCGCCACATACTGCTCCCCGATCTTTTCCATCCGCAGAATATGCTGTCCGGGATAGAGCAGGCTCAGGCGGCGGCGCAAATTTTCAAGGCCGATGCCCGATCCGCTGCGATCCAGTTCATTTTTCGGGAAACAACTGTTTTCGACCGTGCAAATCAGCGTATCACCTCCGGTCAATGCGAACGAAATGTGAATGAAGGAGGGTTCCGTTGCACTGACACCATGTTTAAAGGCATTTTCGATCAATGCGATAAATAGCAGCGGAGCCACCTGGTATCCCCGGTCGTCCTCAGGCAGGTTCACTTCGAGCTGTACCTGTTTCGACAAACGAAGGCTCATCAGTTCCACATAGCTGCGAATAAACGCCAACTCCTTAGACAACGGCATCATCTGCTGATTGTTGTCATACAGTACATACCGCAGCAACTGGCTCAACGAATGCAACGCATACTGCGCCTGCTGGGGATTGAGCGCCACCAGCGCATAGATATTGTTCAGCGTATTGAACAGGAAATGGGGGTTGAGCTGGCTTTTCAGGTTTTGCAATTCCGCCTGCGTGCGTTCCTTTTCGATCTCCTGTTTTTCCCGCTCGACACGATACCAGCGTCCCGTCATTTTGATGGCTACACTCAACCCCGTAACCAGCAGCATCGTCACAGCGTCCCGGAGCATGAAAAAGAGATAAAATTGCGTACGGGCACGCGGGCGGGAAGAAGGGGGGATCCCCATCACATACGTCCGGTGGAATTCATGCCAGCCATGTAGTCCAACTGCCAGCAATATAATTAACAGGAGATTGATCAGGACAAAGGTCCCGAGCCGCTTGCGGAACAACAAACGATCGATCAGCACGAAATAATTGAGGTAAAAGACAAGCATGAACGCGAGCGGCGAAGCGCAGAAACCCAGGTAGCGGGCCCACGAAATCGAATTGCCTTCGCCCTGCGAGAAAAAGAGCGGAGAGCAGAACATCATCGCCCAGGCGATCGTATGGACGATAACCTGGATAACTTTTGTCCGCGATCGTTGAGTCGTTTGCATAATTGAAAAAGGGAGAATTGACGAAATAAAAGTAAAAGGAATTTCTCCCGCAAACAACTGATTCGTACCGATTGCAAAAAAAATACGACCGAACCGCCGGTTTTAACGATCAATCCGATGCCGACGGTTGTTGCTCCATACGACCAGACAAACCGATGCGAGGATCAGCATCAAACCGGAGGCATATTGCAGGTTGAACGGTTCACCGAAGTGAAAAATACCCACCAATACAGCCGTAACCGGCTCCATCGAACCGAGAATCGCCGTCACGGTCGACCCGACATTCTTAACCGCCAGTATCAGCGTCAAATTGGAGATAACCGTAGGAACCAGCGCAATCAGCAAAACATTCACCGCCTGATACCAACTGCGGATCGGCCCGATGCCGGTGGTCAGTCCCGCGAACATAGCGAACAATACCGCCGCGGACAACAGGATATAGAAAGTCAGCGGCAGTGAATCAATTCGTCCGACACCCGTTTTATTAACGCCTACGATATAAAGTGCATAAGTTATCACGGTAATCAGCACCAGCATGATGCCTTCTACGTTCACGACAGCACCGCCGCTCCAACTCAGCAATCCGACACCCAGCAACGAAACGACCGCAGCCACCACCAATCCGGCCGACCGTTTCTCACGAAAAAAGACGATCATCAGAAACGTGACCAAAATGGGATACAGAAAATGAATCGTCGTAGCAATACCACTGGGGATCAAACTATAGGAGAGAATCAGGCCGAGCGACGTGCCGGCATAAAGCCACCCCAGACCGACGATAATCACGAATTCACGGGCCGTAATGACAAAACTTTTCCGCTGTGCCGCGGCGATCAGCCCGATCAGCAATGCCGCAACACCCATCCTGTAAAACAGCACCGTTGCAGCCGACATACCGCTACCGAGCAGCGCGATCGAAAAAAAAGGAACCAACCCGAAGGTGGTCGATGAAATCAAAGCATACAGTACACCGCGAAAACTCCCCATAGATGCGAAAAAGACTAAAACCGTGCAAAGGTAGCTCAATTTGCATTTAGATTTTGGGAACCGGGAATTTATATTTTTCATAAGTGATCACCACCAGGACGATACCGATCAGGATCAGTCCGGCAGCAATCAGGTTATTGTAATCGAGTTCGACCTGTCGGCGCAACAGGGCCAGAATAGTGGCCGAAATCGGCTGCAAATAGGAGTAAAGGCCCGTATGCACCGAGGTCAGTTTCTCCGTACCGTAATACAGCAGGTAGTTGGGCAGCACGGTTCCCAGCACCAGGATATATGCGATTTCAAGCCCCCCGGCCACTGGCAACGACGCAAAATCATAATGCATCAACCCTTTGGCAAAGAACGGGGCGGAAATCACCAGTCCGATGATGTAGTACCAACCCGTGACGAGGATCGTACCGTATCGCATCAGCGAAGGTTTGATGAAAATCGTATTGGTGGCAGCGGCCAATACGCTGATAAACATAAACAGGTTGCCGAATTCCCGGCTGCGCAAAACGGGGATTCCGTTGCCAAGGATCAGTACAGCCGCACCGATAAAAGCCAGAATCACGCCGATCACCTTAGCCATGTGCAACCTCTCGTGCAGCATCCGCGCCGAAACAACCAGCGTGACGATCGGTGCCATTGTGGCAATCGTCGAAGCGTCCACCGGGTTGGTGTATTCGGCCCCCCAGAGCATCATGAATTCATGCCCATAAATAACCAGCACCGTCGGTATCAGAATTTTCACAAAGTCTTTCGCCGGAATCCGGTAGCGCTGCGAAAAAAAAGTCCACGGCACAAAACAGACGGCAGCAAAAGCCACGCGAAAGAAGAACAGGTCCTCGAAATCCATGTAATGATGGATAATCGAGACGTAGAACGAAAAGTTCATCCCGAAAAGAACATTCGCGAAGATCAATGCCAAGTGTGGTTTAAGCTTACCAGGTGTCGTCGTTTGGCCTGTTGTCATCTTTGCAGGAAGATTTTAGGGCTGGGAATGACTATTCAGATTTAGCTTCCGTAGTTTTTGTTTATCCGGTGAAAGCATGCGTGACTATTCGAACAAATAAAATGCCGAGCACCCGTAAGCCGATCCATCTGTAAAAAGAGATTTACCGCCTCATTAAAAGTTTACATAAAATATAAGGGGCATCCCCAAATCAATTGCCGGATGCCCCTCTGATGCTCACTGATTAAAGTGTAATTAGTCGAAAATATTCAGTCCCAGTTTATTCGCGATATACAAAATGGCCTTTTGTGCTTTGACCGAATTTCCCGCATCGTCGAGCGGGGGGGAGAAGGCCGCTATGCCCATCACGCCGGGAACGACCCCGAGCACACCGCCGCCGACACCGGTTTTGGCCGGCACGCCCGAGGTGTACATCCAGTCTCCGGTATGCTGGTAAAAACCGACCGTAGCGATCATCGACGTGATTTTCGGTGCGAGGGCCTTATCGAATACCTGGGTCTTGGTCACGGGATTGACGCCCCGGTTGGCGATCGTACCGCCGCAGATCGAAAGCTGCTTGGGTGTAATGCCCAGCGAACACTGCCGCGTATAGATATCGAGCGCCATGTCGGGGTCGTCGTAAATCCGGTTGTAATTCTTCAACAACCAGGCAATCGAACGATTGTTGAAATTGGTATCGGATTCCGATTTATACAGCTCGTCGATCAGCACCAACGGACTGCCGCACAATTGTCCGAGGAAATCCGTAATAGCTTTCCATTTCCCGGCCGAATCACCCACCGGTTTTACCATACTGCAAGCCGAAATGGCACCCGCATTCACCAACGGCGAAGAGGGATGGTCGTTTTCGAGCAGGATCGCCATGATCGAGTTGAACGGCAATCCGGTTGCGTCCGCACCGATCTTTTGCAAGATTACATCCGCGCCGTACTGTTTCATCACGAGGATGGCGGTAGGAACCTTCGAGACGGATTCTATACCGAATACGTAGCCCGTGTCTCCGACCTCGATCACCTCACCGTCAGGCAGGCAAACCGAGATACCGAACAGCGACGAAGACACATTGGCCAAATAGGGAATGTAATCGGCATTTTTGCCGCCCGTATCGCTTTTCACAACGTTGTACGCCTCTTGTACAACGGCTTTTATCTGATCGTTTGTTAAGTTCTTGTTCATGACTCTGTTTTTTGATTGTTGGTCGCGTCACCGGCCGCGCCGGCAGTAGGAGTGGCCGCAGCAGACGGGGTCGCAGGTGCGGTTACAGTCGCAGCAGCGGCTGCGGAAGCATTTTTAGGAAGCTCCCAGTGGAAAGGCTGGAAACCTGCACCCGGGGCCTGCCAGGACGGCTTGCGCGAAGCATAGATGATAAAAGGCGCAGCTACCACGACAATACAGCCGATAACCAGTACGGAGAACCATACGGTGTTACTACCGGTTGATATCTGGCTGGGCGGAATAAAACTCAGCACGAAAGCCAGCAGCGAACCGCAGAAACCCAAACCGGCCACGAACCAAATCAGTCCGTTACCGACCTTACCGACCTTAAACGGACGTACGATATTCGGCATTTTATACCGCAATATGATGGCCGATGCGAACATCAGCAGGTACATAATCAGGTACAACAGCACCGTCAGCTGTGAAAGTATCTGGTAGAACGACTGTACCGAAGGCATCACCACGAACAGTAAGCTCAACAAAGTCACCACGGCACCCTGAATTAAAAGAATGTTGCGCTGTACGCCGATTTTGTTGGATTTCTGGAAGAACGGCGGAAGATAACCAGCCTTACCCACGGTAAAGATACCTTTCGAAGGACCGGCCACCCATGTCAGCACGCCGGCCAGCACACCGAACATCAGGGCAATGGCGATGATCGGGGAGGCCCAGCTCATACGCAGGTAGTGGAAATAGTTATCGAAACCGATCAGCAGGCTCTGCGTCAGGTTGATATCCTTTGCGGGAATAATGAAGCCCAGCGAAAAAGTACCCAGTACGAAAATCAGCACGGTAATCGCCGATCCGATAAAAATGGCTTTCGGATAATTCTTGCTCGGGTTCTTCACATCCATCACATGAATACCCATCATCTCCATACCGGCGTAAAAGAGGAAAATCCCGGACGCCAATACCAGGTTGTCGAATTTCGTCAGGTCAGGAAAGAATCCCTGGCTCATATCCATATTGTTATGGCCGCCGGTCGACAAATAGATAATACCGAGCACGATCAGTAAACCCGCGGGAATGATCGTACCGACCAAACCGCCGATCTTGGCCACTTTACCGACCCAGTCCAAACCTTTAAGGGCGATGAACGTGGCGGCCCAGTAGATCACCAGCACGACGATCAGCGTATACATTTTATTGGAAGCCAAAGCCATATCGGCCGTCGGATGCATGCCGATAAAGGCAATAGATACCGCGCCGAAGGTCAGTACCGTCGGGTACCAGATCGTACTCTCGATCCACTGTAGCCAAATAGCCAGAAAGCCTGTCCGGGCCCCCATAGCCTCACCGACCCAGCGGAACACGCCGCCCTGTTTGTCGGCGAACATGGCGGCCAGCTCGGCAGCCACCAATGCGGTAGGAATCAGGAAAACCAGCGCGGCGAACAGATAGTAAAAAGCCGAAGAGGGTCCGTAAACCGCCTCTGCAGGCAGTCCACGCAGGCTCACAACGGCAGTGATATTCATAATTGCAAGTGTCATGACACTCAATTTGAACCCTGTGCTTTTAGTTGTTGCCATACTATTAGTATTTAAAATTAAGTTGAATGGATTCGATTACGTAGGTGTCGTTCGCAAAAAGCGTGCAACGATTGCGAAGCACCTCATTCCCTGTTCAAAACAAGGGATAGATTTTCACCACATAATGGGAAAAGAGGTAAGAGAAAAGGCTATCCGGAATATTGACATATCCAGACAGCCTTGTTCTCAATCGTCCATCACGCTACTTCTTGGCTTTTGC
>ERZ827150.2503-NODE-2503-length-19645-cov-4.762072_pt1 | contig 19645 bp, 12 predicted proteins | sample MGYA00519779_ERZ827150 | MGnify/ENA primary metagenome ERZ827150 (study PRJEB31778, sample SAMEA3449267) | human gut metagenome | biome: human gut; feature: human-associated habitat; material: faeces | place: United Kingdom | collected 2010/2012 ...
ATGTATACGCGGCTTGTCCGAGACGGCCGTTTTTGCCGGCCGTCTCGGGCTTTACGGTTAAGGCTTTGCCGTTTATTCGTGGGTATACTTTTCGGGAATGGCAATGATGCGGGCGGAAAACTCGACGCTGCCGCCCGCATTCTCTGCCGTGCCCATCAAGTTATATACCGGCTGGAGAATTTCGCAGCCATCGGAATACTGGTTGACAAACAGCAGCTTTGTCTGCTCGATGGTCAGCTTTTCCGCCGCGCCGGAAAAATTCCGGTTCGTTTCCGATTCCAGACTAAATGCATCCGGCTCCTTGACCTTCGCTACCGCGTCGTCCAGTGTGAGCATATCCAGCTCGCCTGTTTTCTCGTAGTCGTAGAATTTAATTTCGATATCATATAAGCCCTTTGAATTGAAATATAGATCACATATGTCATTCCCTATGACGCGAACGCCGTCGATCAAACGCCGGAAAGAAAGCCTTTTTGCAACGACGATTGATCCGCTTTCTCTTTCCAAGCGCTGTGTAGAAGCGATACCGACATATTCGTATTCGCCTTCCAGCAATGGCAGCGTATTTACGATTTTCCACGCTTCCGTTTCAAGCTCTGCGTCTGTTTGCAGCATTTCCGCTTCGCTGCCGCCGTTTGTCATCCAATACGATAAAGAGTTTTCAATGCAGCGCATTGTTTGCGACGGGGGAGACGAATAATAGTCGCTGATTCTTATCGTATCATTTACGATTTGTATTTCGCCTTGAATATCGAAATATTCGACCATAGTTTGAAATTCATCTGTAGTGATTACGCGCGGCGTTATCTGATAGACCGGCATCCTATTCGCATAGCTTTCGCCGGAGTAATTTTCAACCTTTGTCGTTCCGATCAGTGTTGTTTCCAATACCTGCTTGGATTCCCCCGTCATCTCGCCTTTTATATTGATTCGTTTGTAGGGGCCGTTTTGACTACAGCTTGTCATAATGAACGCGAGTGCCAAACTGATTATTAAAATTATTTTTTTCATTATCACATATCTCCTTATTTCCATATGACGGCATCATGTATGCGATTGGTTAATATCTCAACATCGGATGTCGGATATTTTCCGTAAGAAACAGGCAGAGCATATATCGTTTCCTCTCTTGCGCCTTGCATATACAAAACCTTTTGCTGATGATTATCCTCTGCGTACAGTGCTTCCACCTGATCCCCTGCAACAAAGAACGAATCAATAATGGGACGTCGAGCCGCTAATTCTTGCCCAAACCTGCTGCCGACTTCCGGATGTAAAAGCGTGGATGTTGTATAGCCCATAACAATGTGAGCACCCTGCATCATTTGTTTTAAGTCGTTATCCGTTACATATGCATTTGTTGCCAAGAAACTACAGCTATATAGCCATACCCACCGCAGTTTGGAATTGCTTGATGCGCCAAACTCCACTTCACTGGTATAAATATTATTCCCGTCGCCGGTACAATTGAAGAAATGAGTTGTGCCAGAAACATCATTTCGATATAAATGAAGGAAATTTCCTTTATTGGGATCATTATAATTCGGATACCAAGCCGTTCGGTCTGCGGCAATTCCGTGCCCAACATAGACCAAAAAGTCAACTGTATCAGCATGGTGAAAGAATTCCGTTTTTGATAAATTAAAGCTTAACGAACCGGTTTCTCTACGCACCCCAACGGTGTTATAAACTATATTTTTATTTACATCCTGATTGAATGCGTTATAAAATGAATCGGCATTTTGCTTGCTGTTTCGTTCACCGTAATAGCAGCCGGACGTCAGTTCATGACCGATGTCTATGTAGTTCTCCGAAAACAACCCAAATTCCAAATCAATTAAATCAGTAAATACATTCAAAGTAGAAGTTATGCCTGATGGCTTATGGGTAACAAGAATCGCGGCCGAACCATCTAAATTGGCTGTGATTTTTGCAGCGCCATTCACCACACTTAACGATATACAATTTGTTGGCGACTGATATGAAATGCTATACGAAAAATCATTATTATTTTTAAAAGTCGCATTTATACTTCCGATTTTTGGTGATTTGGATTCGGTGATCAACAGGCGATCACAGGTCACGGGGAAATTATTCGGAGGGTCAACTACGCTTGTAACAGCCCGCCATTCGTCATTCATCGGTGGGTAGATTTCCGCGTTGATGGAAGAACCGATGCTGCATAACGTCCGCCCGATGTTGCTCTTAATGGTGATTTGGTTGGAATACGGCTATGATTTCGTTACCGTCCACAGACATTCGCTCGGAATACTGCTTGCGAGCGTAACCAAGCGGACCGAATTATCCGTCGTACTGCCGCCGGACAGATACAGGCTTGTATTGTTGGCAGGCTGGATAAGATACTTCCCGCCCATATTCGTAAACTTCCATTTGATGCTCGTGCCGAGCGCCGCCGTTGTTCCGTTTGCACCCTGCACGCTGCCCGACACATTGCGCAGATATTTCGAGGTGCTGCGGCTGTTCAGATAATACTCACCGTCTTCCAGCAGGGTGGTACCGGGCTGGATAAACACGCCGTTTTCCCGTTCGATGCTCCACCACTGGTTTGTGTTGTTCCCCGTATAGGTGCTGACGAACACGTTGCCGGCCGATGTGGTGGATTTGCCCGACGCGCTGCCGTTGGAGGAGCCGTAGGAGGTCAATGCCAAGGCCGGATTGGAGCGCGGCACGATTTTGTAGTGAAACTGTGAGACGGGGATAATCAGCCATTCCTGCGCGATGGGGTCGACGTTGCGGTAAATCTGCACGTTGTTGCCGTTTTCCACGCGTCCGTTGGTCTTGTAGATGTCCAGCACGCGCGTCTTGCCGCCTACCTGAGACCGCAGGATATACCCGTTGCCGGTGGACGACTGCTCTAACTTGTACTGCTGCGCAAGGCTGCCGTTCCAGCCCCACTGGATGACGTTTGTATCGTTAGCGTCCGTTCCGTTCTGAACGTCCATATACTTCCCGCTGTCTGCGTTCTTGAACAGATAGATTTCCCCTGCCGAAAGGGACGACGGCAGCGTATACGCATATGTCACCGTGAAGGTCGGCTGCTCAGAAGCCGCAAGATACTCTTTATTGTAAATATTATATAGAAAAATACGTTCTTTTTCAAGAGGGCTTTGCAAATTTGTGCAAAAATACCGACAAGCGTGGAAACGCTTGCTTGTATCCGCGAATACAATGCATATATCTGCAAAGCTCATTTGGCTGCCGATTCAGGAGATGTTCTCTATTTTGAAAAATAGATGGGCATTAAACGGCTTTACAATACCGCCTATCACCCGAACGGCATTTATGCAAAATCAGTCGTAGCATAAATAGTGTTGGCGACAGTTTTTTCACGCGAACAAATTTGTATAAAAACAACGGCAAGCGTACACGCCTGCCGTTGTTTGACTTAGAGGGAAATTATCATTGGGCGCAGGTGTTAAAACGGTTTTCGGATTACTGGTTGCTTCAGAGCATTATTCCGTTTGAGAACCGGACTCGCCAATCAACATATAAAGCGTTAGCTCACGCTTCAGTTCTTCTCCATTTTCAAAAACAACCGTATGGGGACAGTACATCGTCACGGCAGGCGAATGATGCTCGTGCAGATATGTCAGTTCTTTCAGCCGAATCTCAAGATCCGTAACCGCTGTCACCGGCCCTGTGGGCTCAAAAGAGCCTAACAGTTCTTTCAGTTTTCCCTCGCTATAATACGCCTCATACACTTCCTCTAATTTTTCCTGCGCAGCATTCTGATAGTATTCATCCGGCCAATCCGGAATTTCGATCATTTCGTCAAAACGGCTATGCCACCATACGAATCTTCTGAAATATCCGTCTGCCCCTATCTCAAAGGACAATGCCGACTCCATAATTCCATTCACCATTTTTTCAAACCAGAAGTAATAGGTCTCCCGATACATACCATCGGGATAAAGCTCAGGTTCGCGGAGCGGCGGCGCATCTGTATTGTACGCATCAAGATCAATATCTGTGTTCTCCCGTATAAACGCCTTGCAGATTTCCCGCGCCTCTTCCACTCCGATCGGAATATCGATGACACAATTATAGTTAGGTGTAAACGTAATAGACATCAATTCATCATATAATTGAGTAATGCTGAATAATACCGCTTCATAGCGATCCTCGTCACTCCCTGCACAGCGATACTTGATAATCGGAGCGGGTACCCAAGACATGGACGTCTTTCTATAATCGCCTACCAGCTCTTTGCCATTGACAACTATCGTCTTGGTTGTTCCGACCAGCTCCTCCTCGACATAATCAAATAAATAGGCCCCTTGAGCATCATCGAACAATACGACAGGATTCTCCGGCGGCGTCTCATAGCATTGGACGGGGATGGATACATCCTGAGGCCTGCCTTTGTAATACTCGAATGTGGATTCTTCCGACACCGTACTTTCTTCCGATATAGCGCTTTCCCCCTCCGGCTGCTGATTGCATCCCGAAGTAAATAGAAGAAAAAGCAGCGTCAGGAATCCAAGAATGCGTTTCATAAAAGTTGCTCCTTTCCACACTGTCGTTTAACCCAATTTTTCACCCTTATGGTCGCCTTTTATTACGAAATTATTTGCAAATTTTGATTCCGCCACTTCAAAATCGTTTTTGGTTTCATCAAGCGCCAGACCGATGCTCCTGTCGGCATCCGGTATATCCTGTTTGTCTAAGGGATTGTTGAAATTTGTCCAGGATTTTCCGCCCGTCGTTTTCAGATAATTCATAAATGTATATTCAAAGCAGGTGGCAAATTTCGTATCGATCTTTGTGTTGAAACCGACTACCGTACCTGCTCCCGCCATCGAAAAACTTGCCAAAATATTATCATCTTCAATCTTTGTCTCCGCGCCCGTTTCACACGCAAGCAGTACAATAAGCTGGCAGTATTCAAAATAATCACTTGGCAGATCACTCATCATAGAAGACAACAGTTTGACGTTGTCATCTGATGTGCTTAAAAGAAGAGATGTGGGTGAGCCGTGTGTGAAAATTATGGATACCTTGGTACGCCGTATCAGTTCCAAAATGGGTTGAATATATGTTGTGTTTGGTGTCGTTTGATTGTCTTCGAAAACAACATCCGAGGCGGTTGGCTGATTGTATTTCAACAAATCAAAATTACCGCGAATAAATTCATACCCGGACATATTCCTTGTTGCCAGCATTTCGGAAAGCTGGCCCGTCTCTCCGCGTCCGGTAAAGAACGGTATAATGATATATCTTCCGGATTTTGCATAAATATTAGCGTCTGGAAGATTTGCCGGGGGATCCGGCCACTCAAACGGTATATCCGGCTCGGTCACGGTAATGGTAAAGGTATCCTTCACATTGGTATGCACCTTATGCGTGGCGGTAATGGTCACTGTGCCGTTATTCAGTCCCTTGAATGTGCCGGTCAGGTTGTCGATGGACACGACCTGCCCGCCGCCGGTATAGGTAAAATTGGAAGCCGCAGTCATAGCTGCGCCCGTCGGCTGTACAGAGGTCACCTTTGCCGAAGCCGTATTGCCATAGCTGATATTCAGGTTGCTGAACGTGGCCTTTGTGATTTCGGTATATGTATCCACGGCATAAAAGTACCATGCCTGCCGGTAATAGGCAGACGTACCCGACTGCGTGGAAACCGTCTGCAAGACGAGCGAACCGTTGGATTCCGTAAGCGCATATTTCGTACTGCCGGAACGCATTGTCAACCGAAGTCCGCCGATTCCGGTGGCCGGCTCCGAACTCCAGTAATGATTCGGCGCACCTTGCAGGCTTACCGTTTTTGCAGTTGTGTTGCCGCAAAGGAACAAATCGCTGCGGTTTGCCGGCTGAACGGTATATGTATCCGAAGCTATTTTCGTTATCTTCCACGCGTTGGAAATCATAGCAAGGTCGGAAGTCCCTTTGCTGAGCAGAAGAGAGTTGCCCGTATTCTTAATCAGATTTCCAGACTCCCTGTTTATGACATAATATGTATTTGAACTTATATTACCGATATAATCATTTTTCACCTGTGTTCTGTCGGTTTTGTAGATCTGCCAGAGCTGGTTTGGGTTATTTCCCGTATAGGTGCTGACAAACACATTTCCGGCCGAAGTAGACGTTCTGCCGCTCGCGGTGCCGCTGTCCGAGCCGTAAGAGGTCAGCGACAGGCGCATATTCGAGCGCGGTACGATACGGAAGTTGTCGGCGTCAACCGGCAGAATCAGCCATTCCTGTGCTTTCGGGTCCACGTTCGTGTAAATCTGCACGTTGCTGCCGTTTTCCACACGTCCGTTGGTCTTGTAGATGTCCAGCACGCGCGTTTTGCCGCCTACCTGCGCGCGGAGAATGTACCCGTTGCCCGTCGAGGACTTTTCCAGCTTGAAGTCCTGCGAGACGGTGCTGTTTCCTTTATACTGCGCGACGTTGTTGTTGTCCGCGTCTGTACCGCCGCAGACGTCCAGATACAAACTGCTTCTTTTTGAAGGAATACACCGTGCCCAAGGCCGACGGGCCGACGGGCAGTGAATTGTCGTAGCCGACTGTAAAAAATCGACTCGGATGCTGTCAAATCGTCGTCTATCGTAGCTATTATACAAAAAGATACGTTCTTTTTCAAGACGGTTTTGCAAATTTGTGCAAAAATACCGGCAAGCAGCTCTGCTTGCCGGTATTTTGACGATTGCGGTAATAACGTGTGTTGCGTTTCAGTTTGTATGCGGCTGATAGGCAAGCGCGACAAGGGCGTCCCGCTCAATTTCCGTGCCGTCGGCTTGCACGGTGGTATATGTCACGGTAAACGCAACCGTATCCACGCGTTGTTCCGGGATGGCGAGGTAATACATAGAATCCGGAACAATGGCAAAATCTTTGACTTCGAGCAATTCATTTTTCGGATGAAGATTATAAGCTTGGGTCAATCCATCCGCTGCACAGTTCAGATAGTATTCCTCTTCCCAGTCAGGAACACGGACATTTGGAAAATCACCGACTCCAGACCAGTCCATCATATAGATACGGCCGTCATCAAAGGTTTTTACGGAAACATTCGCTACGCGGACATTATGCTGATATTGACTGAACAGGAACTTCGTAGCACCACCGCCAACATCTCGATTTGCTTTGCTTTCGATCCAGCCATCGCTGATACCGGTTTGCGTTTTTACCGCCTCCAGGCACCGTTCCATTAGTTTTTCCTCATCCATTTCGGTTGTAAGCTCTTCGTATTCTTCTGGAAAATCAAACCAGAATCGAAATCCGACCACTTTCTGCCGCTTTACATCGTAATTAAAAGAATTGTAAGTATCACCTTCTCTAATTGAAAAGTGATAAGTGTCAATCCAATGCTGATATTGATCTTTTGAGCTGTATAGGTAACATTCGCTTGTGTAATCATGCCCCATAATTGTGGCGGTAACCGATGGCGTCATTTCGAAAGAGGCAGGGAATTCACAGCCCCCATGACCCCATATGTCAAGAGCATAGTATCCGCGAACTTGTTGCAAATAAAACGGATTGTATATAAAGGTTGTTTCTCCATAGATTTCTGTTTCTATATAAAGCAAATCATCCTCACCATAATAGTATAGTGGCTCGAGGAAAAAGATAAGCGGTTCGCTGGGCTTCGGAATCGGGCTCGGGTCTATGGGGACTTCTGACGAAGCTTCCGAAGTTGCGGCTGATTCGTCCGTCTGCGGTTCTGTACATCCTGCGCAGAGCAGGCACAGCAGGAGGAAGAGAGCAACAAGTTTTTGAATTTTCATTGTTCATTCTCCTTTCGTCGTTTAATATGGGTTGGGATACATATGTACAAGAGCGGAATAGTCTGTATCCACACCGCCCTGTATAGAAGGTAACGCCATATGATGGATTGTATGCTTGAACGCTTCCGCTATGGTGCGTTTCCTGCCGGTGCAATGGAATTGGGAATCAATTGTGCATAGGATTGGTAAAAGTTGCACATTCAACGGATTATAAATATCAATTGTGACCTGTCCGTTGGCGTCTAAATCAGCATTGTCATCATGAGCCAAAAAGTTCATCATCGTGCAAGTAAAGGCCGTTGCGTCCTTTATATCCGCTTCATTTGTGAAGCCGATTACGTTTTGTGCGCCGCAGGCATACAGAGCGATGGCCAGACCGTCGTCGCTGGCTTTTCCGGCATCGCACGACAGCAGTATGATCAGTTCGCAGTCCTTCAAATATCCGTCCGGCAACTGATTTATATCGTCGGCAGTAAGTCTGATCGGTTCGCTGCTGTTTTGAGGCGTCAGCAGAATGGAGTTGCCATTTTCTGAGCCGTGCGTGTAAAATACAGCGTACTTGGAACGGCGCAGAAGCTCGATGACAGGGCGGTACAATACGACGCCATCCTCCACGACTTTATACACCTTATCCGTTACGAGAAATTTATTTATGGTGTTCGGCAAAGGCGGATTTTGGTAGATTTGGCAAAAGCCGTCGATCATTTCCAGTGAACGCATACCACGCGCGCTAAGCATCGTTTCCAAACTGCTTTTAATCCTGGCTTGATAGACTGAATTGTCTATTCCCGAATCCGGGAAATAGAAGAAACGAGCATCCTTCTTTGTCAGTTGGTAATCAGGATATTCTCCGACATCAGCATCGCCAAAATCCTCAATGCTGTATACTCCGGTGTAGATTCGGACCGTCTGCATTTTCCCGGAAGGCTTGTGGGTGATTTTGATGTCTGCATTTCCTGTTTGATTTGCGGTAAGATAGGTGAGCAAACCGTCCGCACTGTAACTGAGTTCTACCGCGTTGCTTGGGTATTGCGACTCTACCGAATACGAAAAGTCGCTTACATCTGTAAAGCTGACGCCGTCCATATCCGCGACAGTCAACAATAATTTTGTGCCTTTATTCAACTTGGACCAGCCAAATCCAAAAGAATTGGGCATAAAGACATAATCGTCTTTTTCTAAAAAGCGCCAAGCATCCTGCGTGCTGCCGCTGCTCGTTGTTGTAATCAGACTGCCGCTTGTATTGGAAAGCCGTCTGCCCAGATAGCTTACAATAGTCAGTTCATCATCATCCCGCGTTACTGTCCACAAACATCTTTCCGGTATTGTATCTCCTGTAATGGAAATCAGGCTTACACTGCTGTTTGTGGAAACGGTGCCGGATGCGAGATAAGTATGCGCCCTGCCCTCCGGCTGTATGACGTATTTGCCGGAGATATTGGTAAATTTCCATCGGTAGTTCAACGTAGTGCTTGTAATCGTCGCGGCCGTGACGCTTCCATTTGTCTCTTTCAAATACATAGAGGTGAGCTTATTATTTAGATAATAGGAACCATTACTCAGCGGCGCTGCTCCCGGATCCATAAAGTTCCCGTTTTCCCGTTCGATTCGCCACCACTGGTTTGGGTTGTTTCCCGTATAGGTGCTGACGAATACATTGCCGGCCGACGTGGTGGATTTGCCCGTTGCCGAACCGTCAGCGGAACCATAGGACGTCAGCGCCAGCGCCGGATTGGAACGCGGCATGATTTTGTAATATGTATCGGATATGGGAACGATCAGCCATTCCTGCGCGATGGGATCGACGTTGCGGTAAATCTGCACGTTGTTGCCGTTTTCCACCCGTCCGTTGGTCTTGTAGATGTCCAGCACGCGCGTCTTGCCGCCTACCTGCGCGCGGAGAATGTACCCGTTGCCCGTAGACGACTGCTCCAGCTTGAAGTCCTGTGAAACGGTGCTGTTTCCTTTATACTGCGCGACATTGTTGTTGTCCGCGTCTGTACCGCCGCACACATCCAGATATTTCTTGCTGCCCGCATTCAGGAATGAATATACTGTTCCGACAGTCAGAGCGGACGGAAGCGTATAGCCGTAATTCACCGTGAACAAAGGTTGTTCGGAGGTTGTCGGGTACTCCATTGACCGCAGCATATTGTAGTCAGGATTCGTTGTGCTTTCGCTCGTATAACGGATCTGGTAGCCGTAATTCACACCTGCGGCCTCTCTATTATATAAATCATCAATATGCGTCTTTGGTATATCGAAAGACACATTCGCCGTATTGAACGCGCAGGAAGCGACCGAGGTCACGGAGGACGGCTGGTTGTTGTAGGTAATCGTCGTCGGGCTCCAGCTGCTGTTCGTTCTGTACAGGCTCATTGTTCTGCCGGTGGTGGTGTTTGCGCCGTGTTTGATCGTCAGGTTGGCGGACAGCGGCAGGACCTCATCCGGCAGGCTGGGCAGGTTATTGATGCGGATATACGCCCGGTTGAGCTTGCCGCTCTTGATGCCGACGACAAGGTTGCCCTCCGCCGAGTGGTTATTGCTGTCGGCCTGCGTGACGTAGGTATCAACAATATTGGCGTAGTATTCGCTGCTGGTCACGGTGGGGTCGAGGACCACGGGGTATGCGCGGTTTGTGTCGTCGAGCCACTCGCGGTTCGGCGCATAGGTGATGCGGCAGATACTCCCCGTCTGCTCGACGGTCACGGCTACCTCATACGATACGTTGTAATCCGCGTCATACAGATACGGCACGCCGACGGTGTAGGCTGTATTTCCGTATTCGTCCGTGAGCAGCACGCTGCCGTCGTCCTGTGCAACGGCGGTGAGCGCGCCGACGTCCAGCGTCGTGACGAAATCGGTCACGGCGCTTCTGTTTGCTATGATGATGTCCTCTTTTATCTTATGCTGAGAGACCGAATAGCGCAGCGAAACGCCGTCCCCTTGGCCGGGTACCTGCGCGACAGAGGCGTATTCGGCTACGCTGACGCGGTTGGCGGCGGCGAACGCGTCGGCGTCGGAGATAGGCTTGCCGGCAAAGGACTGCTGTGCGGCTGCTTCGGCTTCGGCCGACGTTAAAATCGACGCCGCGGGCGTGCGGGTCAGCAGCTTGGGCGCATCCAAAGCGCTTCTTTGTATCGCTGTGTCCTCTGCGATAGAAAGCGACGGCTTAACGGCGGTCGTCCACGAGATCGGGTATGTGCCGTTCGTCATTGTGACGGTTTGCACGGACGGCAGGGCGGAGGTCTCGGCTGAAGCGGCATTTTGTGAGATGCCGCCGTCTGCGGTCAGGCTGCCGGAAGCATCGCTTGTCACGGCGGCCGCCGGCGCGGCGTAGGACTTGGCAAACGAGACGGCGAAGCTGCCGCTCTGCGCCTCGTAGCGGGCGGAGGCGGCATTTAGGGCAAGCGAGACGTCGTTGTCCTGCCAGGCGCCGGTTGCGGAATCGTAATGGTGGACGGGTTCGGCGTAGGTCACGGCGCGGTAGGTGCCGTCCGAGCACAGGAAGTGCTTTTCAAACTCGCCGCGCTTTGTGACGTCCTCGTCGATGATGTATACTTCGTCGGAGGTGTTTTCGGCTTCTCCCGCCGCGCGCGCCGCCGTTTCGTTCACGGACAGCGCCGGCAGGGGCATACAGGTCAGCAGCAGGCAAAGCGTCAGCAGCAGCGTAAGCACCCTTCTTTGCCGCCATAAGAGCTTGCTTTCACGCATCGTTACGATTCTCTCCTTTGTTCTTTCGTTTTTCGGTTCCATAACACGTTATCCGCAAAGCGCGCAGCACGCGCCGGCGCTTTTGCGGGTATAGTCTGTTTGTTTTTCCACCTCCATCATTCTGTGTTTTTACATTGTCTCCCTTTTGTCGCTATTATACCGAAGATTTTCAAAAATGTCAATATATTTTGTGAATTTATACGGTGTGCGGGCATAGAAAATGCGGCGCCCGTTGGGGCGCCGCAGGAAAGAAGCTTTTATTCGTTGTATACAGGGAAGTTGCATTTATTCATACAGGGAAGAAGCATTTGTTCGTTCGCATACGGGAATGAAGCATTTCTTCATCGGATACAACGCAGGAAAGAAGCGCTTGTTTGTATAGTGTTTTATGCTTCTGTATTATCGTATGCTGCGGCGGCGCGGCGTGGGAGATTCCCTTATTCGTTCGCATATCCCGGGTGGATGGCGACGATTTCGCCGCCGAGGCTGCTGTCCACGCCGTCATAGGTGACGGTGAAGTACTTCGCTTCGGGCGCGCTGGTCGTACCGCGGCGGCTTTTGTCCATCGGAACCCTGTACAGCATTCCGTCGATGCTGCGGTACAGGTAGGTTTCGTGCCAAACCGCGCTTTTGATTTCGGTGTCGGTGGGGATCGCCGTTTTCCCTTCGTTGGCCGTCTGGTCGATGGCGTTGACGCGCTTGAACTCCGCGTCCATGCCGGTCCCGTGTCCGGGCGACCGGAAGATCGGGCTGATGAAATTGGCCGGCTGCTTCCAGCCGTAGGCCTCGCGCATCGCGACCGAGGACGGCAGCGTGGACGCTTCGATGACCTCGATCATCAGCTGCAATTTGTCGGGCTCGGGGCTGTATACGATCATACGCAGCGTGTCGCCGGGCAGATAGTAATACTCGGTGTAGCGCCAGTGATAGTTGGCGATGCAGTTATTGCCGTTGGCGGAGACGGCATATTCGCCGTCGTGCGCCTCATAACCGCCGACGTCCTGTTCCTCGGCGGTGATGTAGCGCCAGAAGGGGCGGAAGGCGATGCTGCCGGTGCTTAGCGTCTGCCTGTCCACGTCGACGAGCGCACGAGACAGTGACAGTCCGACGTCGGATTCGCTTTTTGCCTGACCGCCCAGATAGATGGAGGGGTTGTTTAAATTTTTCACCTCAGGATCGGCGGGCAGCGACGAGTCGTATGCGCCGTCGTAGCGTTCAAGCTCAAATTCGGGCAGTGTGACCGTCGCCTCGATGCCGACCCACTTGTCCTTCGAGGACACGATCTTGTGATACCACGCGCCGCCGAAAACGGCGGGGTTCTGCGGGTTGCGCTTTTCGCCTTCAATGGCGTCGTTCCAAATCGGGGGCTTTTCCATAACGTCCGTCTCCCTTACGTTGATGATTCTCTGCTTCGGCACCGCCGCATTGCCGGCGCTGTCGGTCAGATTGTAGGTGATGGTGTATTTGCCGGCGATGCCGGGGTCGTAATCGCCCTTGTCGATTTCGATTCTGTCGGTGATGTCGCCATCGACGTCGTCGCTGCCGACAACGCCGTCCAAAAGGTCGAAGTCGTCGCCCTTGCCGATGATGACCTCCGAAGCGGCAATGCGGATGGTCGGGCGTCTGGTGTCCGCGTCCGCCGTACTCTCCGCTTCCTCGGACGGCGCGGCGGACGGCAGTTCCTCCGCCGGTGTGCAGGCTGCGAGCAGCAGCGCGGCGGCGACGGACAGGCATAGAATGGTTCGCTTTTTCATAGTCGGGCTTCTCCTTTCTGAACGGCCGGAACAAAGACGGCGGCGTTTACAGCCGTTTCTGTTGTTTAGCGTAGCATGTCCGGACCGAAATGTCAACAGAAAAGTAAAAAAATGCGCCGAAAAACGCATCGGCGCTTTCGGCGGGTATGAAACGAGCGGGTTTTTTGAGAGACGGGAAACGGGCGGCCGCAGAACGGGCGGATGAGAAACGGGGTAATGAGTGAGAAAGAAACGGGAAAACAGGCGGTTGAGAAACGAGGAAACGAGCGGCGGCCGCCGCGTCGGGCCGCCGAATGCCGCCCGGGGTGGCCGTCGTTCGCCCGGCCTTATGCGGCGGCGCTGTGGTATGCTTAGCGCATACGAAAGTGCCGACAAAGCAAAAGCCGCCCGTCTGCGCCGCAGCGCCGCGTACGGGCAGAAACGGCGGCGCGCCGGCTTTTGACGGCCGGACGCGCACATTCGCATCAAGCCGCCGCAGAAGCCGCGCCTGCGGCTGCCGCCGGTTTCCGCGCCGGCGAAAGCGCCGTTGCCGCAATGCGGCCTGTCTTTGCGGTTGAGAGAGAAGCGTGCTTGTCGGGCGGCCGCCGCGGAGTTGGCGTCGGCAGACGCGTTTCGGCCGCCCGCGCGGGCGGCGCGTCCGGCGGCGGCGAACCGGGACGGTCTGCCGCGGGGAAGCTTCCCGTCGGCAGGGCGGGCAGGACCTCGGCAAGCTTGCCGGGTCGTTTGATGCGTCCGACGGCCCTTTCCGCGCCGATCCGCCGGCATTTGCGTCGGCCGCGCGGCGGGGCTTATCCCTCGGGCGTGAAAAAAATCCACTCCCCGTCGCCGTCGGCGATCGGCCGCTGCCGGACGCGGAACACCGCTTCCAGAACGCCGCTGGCCGCGCAGGCCCGCGTATCCCCCGCAAAGCGGACGCGGCCCGCGTCCAGCACGACGATGCGGTCGGCGTACCGCATCGCCTGCGGCAGGTCGTGCAGGATGACGAGCAGGGTGACGCCCTTTTCGGCCTGCAGCGCCTTCAGCAGCCGGAAAAAGGCGGCTTCATATTCCATATCCATATAGGTGGTCGGCTCGTCCAGCAGCAGCACGTCCGTATCCTGCGCCAAAATCATCGCCAGATAAGCCTTCTGCCGCTCGCCGCCCGAAAGCTCGGTGAGCAGCTTGTCCCGCAGCGCGGCGATTCCGACCCGTTCGAGCGCCTCTTCGACGAGCCGCCGGTCCGTCGGGGTCATCCGCCTGCCGAAATCCAGATAGGGGTTCCGCCCGAACGCCGCCAGTTCCGCGACCGATACCGCGGGCGCGGGGAGCGTCTGGGGCAGAATGGCCATCCGCTGCGCCCGCTCGCGCGGCGTCATCGCCGCCAGCTCGCGGCCGGAGAGCGTGATTTTCCCGGTGTAGGGGATCTTTTGCCCGGCGCAGGCGAACAGGGTGGATTTTCCGCTCCCGTTTTTGCCCACCACGGCCGTGAGCGTGTGCGGCGGCAGCTCGAAGTCGATTTGATCCAGCACCTGTTTTTTTCCGTATGCGGCGCATACCCGCCGAAAGCTCAGCATATGTGCTCCGACCTCCTCCGAAGCAGCAGATAGAAGAAAAACGGCGCGCCGATGAAGGCCATCACGATGCCCACCGGCACCTCCGACGGGGCGAAAAGCACCCGACCCAGCAGGTCCGCCGTCAGCACCAGAATGCTGCCCGTCAGCGCGGAGACCCAAAGCAGCGGCCCCGTGCGGCTCCCCGTCAGCCTGCGGGCGAGGTGCGGTACGATTAGGCCCACGAAGCCCAGCAGGCCGGCGAAGCTGACCACGGCCGCCGCCGAGGCACTGGCGCAGATCAAACACAGCATCCGCACCCGTCCGACCCGCACGCCCAGCGAACGCGCCAAATCGTCGCCAAGGCACAGAAGCCGGATTTTGCCGGAGCAGGCCAGCGAAACGGAAAACCCCAGCAGGATGATCGCGCCCGGCAGCCACAGCAGGCGGATGTCGGTGTTGGCCAGCCCGCCTGCGGAAAAGTAGCTGTACGAGACCAGCACGTCGGCGTCCAGCAGGGACAGGAAGGAAATGCCGGCGTTCAGCAGCGCCTGCACGGCGATCCCCGCCAAGATCACGGTGGCCTTCGAGGCGTCCGCGCGGCCGGCGATCGCCATAATCAGCAGCGTCGTCAGAAACGCGCCCAGAAAGGCCGCCGGCGGCAGGAGCGCGGCGGCGCCGGGGAAAAAGCACAGCAGCAATATCACCGCAAACCCCGCGCCGGCGTTGACGCCGATGATGCTCGGGCTGGCGAGATCGTTGCCGGTCACGCTTTGCAGCAGCACGCCCGAGACCGAGAGGCCGACCCCGGCCAGCACGCCCTGCAGCAGCCGCGGCAGCCGCAGGGAATACAGGATCAGGGCTTGCGTCTCGAACCCCTCCCGCCGCAGCAGGCCGCCCCAGAAAGACGTCCAATCCATCGCCGCGCTGCCGAAGTGCAGCGAGAGCAGCAGGACGGCCAAAAGCAGCAGGCAGAGCGTCAGCCGGCCGCTCTTTGCCGCGCAGAAACAGCGGCGCTTTGTCGCGGTTCTTTTTCTCATCTGTCCTCAAGCTCCTCGGGATACAGCAGGTTCGCCAGATAACGGTAGGCTTCGCCCCAGCGTTTGTTCGGCTTGAATTGGAACAGGTCCTTCGGCAGATAGGCGTAGTTCCCTTCGCGGACCGCGTCCAGATGCCGCCAGGCGTCGCCGCGCAGCAGGCCGTCCATATAGGCCCTCGCCGCCGCTTCGTCGCCCATGGTGGAAATGAAGATGTAGTCGGGGTTTTCCAGCAGGATTTCCTCCAAACTCAAACCGTCCAGAAGCACCGGCGCGTTCTCCGCGATGTTGTAGGTCCCCAGCTCGTCGAGCATCGCGCAGACGAAATTGTTCTCGGCCGTTTTGGCCTTGGTGGCGTTGTAGCCGGAGCCGGCGCGGACAAACAGAATCCGCTTCCGGCCGCCCGCCTCCGGTTCGGGCAGCGACGCAAGCAGGGCGCGGATTTCCGCCTGCACCTGCGCGCCGCAGACCTCGTAGGCGTCGGCGTCGCCGGTGATGTCGGTGCAGATTTTCAGCATCTCCAGATAATCCCCGAAGGTCTCCACATGGAACACCGCCGCCGGAACGCCCTGCCGCCGCAGGAGCTCCACCGTTTGTATCTGCCCCTCCAGGTCCGCCGAGCCGATGACGAAGTCGGGCGCGTAGGAGAGAAGCAGCTCGCCGTTGATCGTCTTGCCCGCGCCGTCGTCCACCAGCGGCGTCCCGTCCGGCACGAGGCCCCGCTCCACGCTTTCGCCGACGGTGATGTCCACCCGCCCGCCGGCGGTCAGCCAGATGTCGGCGAAGGAGGAGAACAGCACCGCCACCCGCTCGGGGCGCTTGTCCAGTATCACCTCGGCGCCGGAGGCGTCCTGAAAAGCATAGCGCGTCCAGCCGGAGACCTCCGAGCCCTCCGACGGCTGCCCGCCGCCGCAGGCGCTCAGAGCGAACGCCAGCGCCAGGGCGAGCAGGAGCGGGATTCGTTTCCTCAGCAAGTCGCGCCGCCTTTCAAATGCTTCTGCGCGGAAAGGTTTTCCCGCTTCTGCTGCAGAAGCCGGTCGGACAGCAGCTCGGCCTGCACGTTTTCAAAGCCGAGGCGCGCGACGGTATCCGCGAACCGCTCGCCGGTGACGCCCTGCTCGCGGAAGAGGAGGATCGCCTTCTCCAGCACGTCGAGAACTTCGTCCTTGTCGGTAAAGACCTTGTCCAGACAGCGGCCCTGCGCGACCTTCTTGCCCCAGCGGCCGCCGATGCAGACCCGGTAGCCGTCCTGCTCGTAATCCACCGCCTTGAACGGACATTTGCTTACGCAGCGGCCGCAGTGGTTGCAGGCTTTTTCGTCGATGACCAGCTTGCCGTTCTCGACCTTCGCCACGCCGAGCGGACAGGCGTTCTCGACCTGACATACCTTGCAGCCTCGGCATCGGCCGGCGTCGATGCGCGGCACGCGCTGGCCGATGATGCCCACGTCGTTCAAATCGGGCTTGACGCAGTTGTTCGGACAGCCGCCGACGGCGATTTTGAACTTGTGCGGGAGCTTGACCTCGCGGTAGCCGTGGTAGAACCGCTCGTGGATTTCCTCCGAGAGGGCGAAGGTGTCGATCAGCCCGAACTGGCAGGTGGTGCCCTTGCAGGAGACGATCGGGCGCACCTTGGAGCCGGTGCCGCCGGTTTCCAGTCCGGCCTGCGCCAGAAATTCGCGCAGCGGTTCGATGTTATCGAAGGGAACGCCCTGAATCTCCACCGTCAGGCGGGACGTCATCGCCAGCTCGCCGCTGCCGAAGCGTTCCGCCGCCTGCGCGATGGCCTTGCTTTCCTCGGCGGTGATCTTCCCGTTGCGGGTGATGACTCTGGCGTTGAACCGATCCTGCGAGCGCTTGTCGAACAGGAAGCCCAGCGCCTTCACCCGCGTTTTTTCCTCGGGCGAGACGGCGGCCTGCGCGTCCTTCACCTTCACCTCGTTGAAGAACGAAGCGCCCTCCAGCACCACGGTGTTCCGATAGCCGTATTGTCTGAGCCGGTTTTGCAGGAAATAGCCCCGCTTCCCGCGCGCGCAGACCAGCAGGAGCTTCTCCTCCCTGCCGATGCCCGGCAGCTCGCCGTTCACCGACGTCAGGTCGACGAAGGCGGCGCCCCGTATGGTGGGGACGGGGGAGACGTCGATGACCCGGTAGCCGTCCGCGGCGCCCGCGGCGTACTCGGCGGGCGTCATGCTCACCAGCGCGCCGCTCAGCTTGTTCTGGAGGATGTGCACCGCCTGTACCAGCGGATGGATCGCCGTCGAAAACGGCGGCGCATAGGCGAAATCGGCGTTTTCAAGGTCCTCCAAGACGGCGCCCGACTGGATGGCCATGATGGCGATGTCCACCAGCTTGTCCACCGCGCCCGGACCCAATACCTGTATCCCCAGCAGTCTGCGGGTCTGCCGGTCGGCGATGAGCTTGGTGGCAAAGAACGACGCGTCCGGGTAATAATGCGCCTTGTCATCCGTGACCGCCAACACCGTGACGGCGTCGTATCCCGCTTCCCTAGCCTGCCGCTCGGTCAGGCCGGTGCGGCCGCAGTTCAGGCCCGGAAGCCTGACGACCCCGGTACCCAGCACGCCGGGGAAGGTCTTGTCCCGTCCGGCGAGGACCTGCGCCAGCGTGCGCCCCTCCAGATTGGCGGAGGAGCCCATCGGCGACCACTGCCGCCGGCCGGTGAGCCGGTTCGTCACTATGACGCAGTCGCCGGCGGCGTACACGTCGGGGAGGCTGGTGCGGAGGCATTCGTCCACAAGGATGGCGCCCTTGTACAGCTCAATCCCGCTGGAGGCCAGAAACGCCGTGTTGGGGCGGATGCCCGCCGACAGCACGACCAGCTCCGCCGGAAGCGTGCTGCCGCCGGCCTGCACCGCCGTCACCCTGCCGTCGCCCAGCAGCTTTTCCGCCCCGACGCCGGTCATGACGCGGACGCCCTGCTTTTGCAGATGCCGCCGGACGTAGTCCGCCATTTCCGAATCCAATACGTTGGGCAAAAGCTGCGGGGCGAGGTCGATCACGGTCACCTCCGCGCCCTGCGCGCGCAGGTTGTCCGCCGCCTCCAGACCGATGAAGCTGCCGCCGATGACGACGGCCTTCTTCACCTGCTCGGCTTCGATGTAGGCTCGGATGCGGACGGCGTCTTCGGGCGTCCGCATTTTGAACACGCCATTCAATTCCACCCCCTCGATCGGGGGGATGACGGGAGACGCGCCGACGGCGAGCACAAGACGGTCGTAGGCGTAGGTCTCCGTCTCGCCGGTCAGCAGGTTTTTGGCCTTCACCGTTTTCGCGGCGCTGTCCAGCTCGACGGCTTCCCGTCCCGTATGTACGGCGACGCCGGTGAGCGCGGCGTATTTTTCGGGCGTGTTGACGACCAGCGCGTCGCTGCTTTCAATCAGCCCGCCGACGTAGTACGGCAGGCCGCAGCCCGCATAGGAGATGTCCCGGTCTCTGGTGAGCAGGACCACATCCAGCGTTCTGTCCTCCCGCTTGAGCTTGGCTGCGGTTTTGGTGCCCGCCGCCACGCCGCCGATGACCAGTATTTTCATTGCGTATCCACTCCGTTTCCTGTTTTTTCGGTCTTTTGGCAGACCGGCCCGCCGTCGGTTCGTCCCCGCGTTCCGCGTCAGGCTGCGGGGCAGGCCGGCCCTTATGTCGTTTCTTCGGGTAAAGTATACCGCAATTCTGTCAATTTATCAACCTTTTGACGGGATTTTTACAATTCCGTTTTTCGAAAGAACGGCGGCCGATCGGCCGCCGCCGGAACAGATACCCGTTTTCGGCGCTTTTGCGGAAGGCCGCGCGGCAGCACTGGGCAGAGGCACGGATTCGAAAAGGCGCCCCCGCAGCGGCGCGGTCCCG
>ERZ827150.2504-NODE-2504-length-19640-cov-2.628440_pt1 | contig 19640 bp, 16 predicted proteins | sample MGYA00519779_ERZ827150 | MGnify/ENA primary metagenome ERZ827150 (study PRJEB31778, sample SAMEA3449267) | human gut metagenome | biome: human gut; feature: human-associated habitat; material: faeces | place: United Kingdom | collected 2010/2012 ...
TTCGGGCAGGTCCGGGAGATGCTCCGGCTGCTGCTCTCGCCGGAAATTTAGGAGCGGCTCGGCCAACTCCGTTACGGAATTCCGATCCGGCGGTCGGCCGCGATCCGGAGCTTCGACGAAAACGATCCGCGCGACGCGGTCTTCTTCTCCGAAATGACCCGGATCGTGCCGGACGGCAGTCTTGCCTGGCCGGAGCTGCACCAACTGGTCAACTGCTGCATCAACCGCATCTGGCGGGCCGGGCTGAACCCGGAGAAGGCGGCCGCCGAACTCGCGGCCGCCATGCGGACCTATATCGAATACCAGTAACCAACCCCTTGCCGAAAGGAAACGCTCCATGAGAAAGCCGTTCACGCTGATCGAACTCCTCGTCGTCATCGCTATCATCGCGATTCTGGCCTCGATGCTGCTGCCCGCACTGAACCAGGCGCGGGAACGGGCAAAGGCGGCGACCTGTCTCTCACAGCTCAAACAGTGCGGAATGGGATTGGAATTCTACTCCAACGACAATCACGGGATCATCATCCAGACACGCAAGGGAGGGGATGGCAACACCGACATTACGTGGAACAACGCTCTGCTCGGCTGGAAACACTTCAACGATCCATCCCTGTCCGGCCGGAAGATCGATTTCAAACAGTGGGGAATTGTACCGTACCTTTCCGGACCGGAAAGCGTCACCTGGTGTCCGACCATGCAAAGCGATCCCGGGCGGAGTCAATTCGCCTACGGACTGGCCGAATTACAGTATTCCGGTAACTGGGATGAGATCAAGGGAGAGGTCGGTAATCTGCCCCTGCGCGTGGATGCATCGAATAAGTACCTCATTCTGAAAAATATGAAGCAGCCTTCCCGTACCGTCCTTGTGGCCGATACCGGATATGAATTCATGTCCTCCAATGCGGGATTCTGCTCCAAGGCATTCAAGCATAAGGAGGAAAGCGGTTTTCAGAAGGGAGTTATGCTGCGACACGGCGCGAAGGCGAATGTTCTTTTCGGAGACGGCCATTCCGGGTCGCTCGACAAGGGCGGTCTCGGAGAAACCACGAATAAAATTACTTATGTGCTGAATAAAGACGGTGTGGTGATACGTTGAATATGAAAGAGGAAAAGCGAATGTTGAAACGGTGGAAATGGGCTGCTTTAGCCGTCGTATTGGCCGGGGCTTTTTCACCGGCTGTCCGAGCAGCGGAGAATCCGGAGCTGAAAGCAAACCAGCTGAACTGGAAGCTCACCCGTTACTGCAAAATTGTGGACCGGGACGGAAAACAATTCCTGCAGGTCGACGTTCCGAAGGATGCAAAGGATGTCAACAGACAAAATTGCGCATTCGCGATCATTGACCTGAAACCGTTTGCCGGAAAAACCCTGCAGGCCTCGGTCCGGGTGCGGGGTCGGAACGTGTCGAAACCGCCTCAGCCGTACAACGGCGTGAAATTTCTGCTTTATTACAAAAGCCCGAAACGGGGAGAACAATGGCCCGGTGCAGTGAACCCGCAAGGAACGTTCGACTGGCGGGAGACGAAAATCGTCGAGGACATCCTGCCGGATGCTGCAGAAGGGGTGTTGAGACTCGGGTTGCAGGACAGTTCCGGCCAGGCGGAATTCGATCTTTCCACCTTCCGTTTCGGCGTTCTGGGCGAAGAGACGGAAAAAGTCCCCGTTACGCCGGAAACGGCAAAGGAACTCGACCTTATCGAATCCCGCATGCGCGAACGTCTGCTGACGGTTGCTCCCATATCAAAGGAGGAGGCGCTCGAGCTCGTCGCAGCCCAGCGGACGGACGGAACCTTCTCCGGAATCGATTACGACGACGACAACCGCTCGGTCTGGCTTGTGGCACGCCACCTCGGGAATGCCCTGCGGCTCGCCCGCGTCTGGGCAGCGCCGGATCATCCGCTCCATCACGACGAAGCGATCGGCCGCGCCGTGCAGAAGGCGGTCAACTGGTGGAGCGGGCAGCGGCCGATGAGTTCGAACTGGTGGTGGAACGACATGTCCGTCCCGCAGACCATGGGCGATATCCTGCTGCTGACGCCGGAGCTGTTCCCGGAAGGCCCGGTCCGCACCGCCGCGCTGCGGATCTGCCGCCAGGCGAAGTTCATGCCGCGTTACACCGGCAACAACCGCGTATTCATCGCCGCGAACATCTTCCGCCGCGCGCTGCTCGAACGGAATGTCGCGCCGCTGACCGAAGCCGCCGCCGCGCTGTCGGAGGAGATCCGCATGGCGCCGGTCGACGACAAAACCTCCTGGGCGTTCGGCGGCATCCGCGCCGACGGCTGCTACCACCAGCACGGGCCGCAGATTCAGTTCGGCAACTACGGCGGCGAATTCTTCTCGAACATCGGCTACTGGTCGAACATCTGGAAGGGGACGCGCTGGGAGCTTTCGCCGGAGCAGTGGGAGATCATGCGCCACCTCGCCTTCAACGGCTTTCAGTGGGTGCTCTGGAACGGCGACATGGACCTGCTCGCCTGCGGCCGCCAGCTCGGCCGCCGCGCCGGAAAAAACAAGGGGCTCCGCACCGTCGCCACCTTCGACCGGCTGCGCAATGCCGACCCCGGCCCGCATGAACGGTACGATGCGGCGCTCGAACGCAACCGCGGCGGAAAAAACACGCTGGTCGGCAACCGCCACTTCTGGAATTCCGACTATATGGTCCACCGCCGGCCGGAGTGGTATGCGGCGGTACGCATGAACTCGGTCCGCGTCCGCCCGATCGAAGACGACACGAACTGGGACAATGCGCTCGGGCGCTACTTCTCCGACGGCGTCTGCCTCGTCATGCGTTCCGGCAGGGAGTACGAGGACATCACGGCCTGCTGGGGCTGGACCCGCCTGCCCGGAACCACATTGCCGAAAACCCCGGTTTACACACCGGAGGAGAGCGCCCGGCGCGGCGTCCGTTCCGGCGGCAAGCCGCCGCGCTGGACCCACAGCGTCAAGTTCCGCCAGCTCGGTGAAACCGATTTCGTCGGCGGTGCAACCGACGGTACGCACGGCGTCGCCGTATTCACCATGAACCTCGACGGCGTCAAGGCGCGGAAAGGCTATTTCTTTGATACGAATGCCGTTTATGAACTCGGCAGCGGCATCACGGCATCGAGTCCGCACCCGGTCGCAAGTACCGTCAACTCCTGTTTGCGCAACGGCGAAATCAGAGATCGACAACTGGTTCTGGCACGACGGCATCGGTTACCGCGGCGCAGGCATGAAGCTCGAAACCGGCAAACGCGAAGGCGACTGGCGCTATCTGGAGGGCGGCCTCGCCGAACCCGTCCCGGTTGTGCAGGATCTGTTCACCCTGACCGTCGACCACGGACTCAGGCCGCAGAACGCATCGTATGCCTTCGCCATCCTGCCCGGAGCAACGCCGGAAGAGACGGCCGGCTGGAAGAACGGCAGAATCCTCGCCTGCACCGTCGAGCTTCAGGCCGTCGAATTCGCCGACGGCACGACGGGCGCGATCTTCTACGCCCCCGGAACGCTCGGTGATTTCACGACCGACTCCCCCGGCGTATTTCTGATCGGCGGAGAGCAGGTGTATGCGGCCGATCCGACTGCGAAGCTCAAATCGATGACGCTCCGCCGGAACGGCGTGTCGAAAACGGTGGAACTGCCGTCCGGCGAACAGGCAGGCTCCACCGTGGAGGTCCGCTTCCGGTAGCGGCCCGAATCCATTGCGGAGCAGGGTTCCTGGTCAACGGAGGCCTTTGGCGAAGTGCGGACCAGCGTCCCCCGCGTTGCGGGGGTTCCGCCGGCTCGGCGGCAGAATCAGGATTCCGCGCGAACACCTGCGGTCCGGCGGCATTCGAATGCCGCCGGATCAAACCTGCGGAATCCATAACGTTCCAGGACGGGCAACTCTTTCCCGCTTGAATAATTTTCGCAAAATTTTCCGAATCGCTCTTGACAAAATCAAACCAGTTTGCCATAATATAATCAAACCGGTTTGATAAACAACAGCGAAACAGGAAAACAATGAGCAATCACGTGACGATCGCAGACGTTGCGAACCATCTGGGAGTCTCGAAAAGCACGGTCTCCCACGCTCTGAGCGGCAAACGCCGGATCAGCACCGAAGTCCGGCGGCAGGTGATGGAGGCGGTCGAAGAACTCGGCTACCGCCCGAACTTCGCCGCGCGGGTGATGAATACACGCCGGACCGGCCTGGTCGGAGTACTGGTCGAAAATTTGAATAATCCGCACACGACAGCGCTGCTTGAGGAATTGGGCCGCGAATTTTCCCGCCACTCAATTCAAATGGTACTCGGAACCGCCGACCGCCTCGAAAATGGGCGCACGCTGCTCGGAAAATTTTCCAACGGCATGGTAGACGGTATCTTGAATACCCTGCCTGAGCTTGATGAAAACGAGGCGCAGAAACTGGCCGGCGGTGTTCCGCTGATCACCTATCGGCGTCACCGGGATGCTCCGCTGATTATCGATTTCGCGGCCGGCACCCGGACCGCGCTGAGCTATCTGAACGAACTCGGTCATCGCAATATCGCGATTATTCCCTCCGACAGCCGGGCGCGGCATGGACAAGCCGATCCGTGTTTTGCCGCTTACCGGGAACAGCTCGATCTGTCGGATATTCCGGTTCGGGTTTTTCAGGCCCCGGAAGGCACCATTCAAGCCGGCTACGCAATCGCAGATGCCTTGTTCAATAGCGATGCGACTGCGGTTTTAGCTGGAAACGACGCTGTCGCCGCCGGCTTGATCCAATGGGCGATCAGCCGGGGAATCCGGCTGCCGGAACGGATGTCGATTATCGGCCATGACGACTCCCCGCTCGCAGCAATGACCTTCCCGCCGCTGACTTCGCTTCGTCTGCCGATCGGCCCGATCGCGGCTCATACGGTTCAAGTGCTCATGCACGCGATTGACCCGGCAGAGGCAATGCCGGAGGCTCTGGTACTTATTCCTGAACTCATCATCCGAAATTCGACTTCACCCGTCTCTTCTGCAACAAATTAAGGAGATTAGCATGAAACGAAACCATTTCACCCTGATCGAGCTTCTGGTAGTTATTGCGATCATCGCGATTCTCGCCTCGATGCTGCTGCCGGCCCTGCAGAAAGCGCGGGAACGCGGCAAGGAGGCGCGCTGCATCAACAACCTGAAACAGTTCGGAACGGGTTTCGCAATGTTCGCGAACGATCATAAAGACTGCATCCCGAACGCTCCCGCGATCCACGGCCGCTATGCTCCCGGCTCGGAGTGGCAGGGACAATATGGCTGGGCGATTCAACATCTCTTCATTGCCGGAACCAGTGCGGAATGGTGCATGCAGGGAGCCACTCGCCTCTGGTTCCGGAAGTATTTACCGAATGCGGAGCTTTTCTTCTGCCCGAGTGATACGGAGCGGACGCGGCAGAATGAATGGGATAAAGTCGTAAAAGGCGGTCCGCCGCCGGAATCGTTCAATGCCCCCACCACCGGCTTTTACGGCAGCTACTACCAGCACGGCATCAAGAACGTCTGGTTTCTCGGCGGCGACCTGACTCAGATGGAGAGCGAATCGAAGCTGACCCGCTTTTTCGGAAGCGACCCGAAAACAAAGGATTATGTTATGATGTCATGTGCGAAGCATATCGGAACCTCGCAGTGGGTCGCCGGTGCGGCCTATAAGTTTCACCTGCTCCGGCCGGCCGGACATGTTGCCGTCGAACGCCGCGACCGTTCTTACCTTGGAATCTGACGCCATGATCAAAAAAATCTTCACAGCAGTATTCTTCGCCGGAAGTGTTGCCCTTGCTGCCGAAAATCCGGTCGTCGCCCAGAAAGCCGATTATCCGTGCCGGGAAAGCCGGAACTTTGAATTCCGGGGGAATCCGGACGATTGGCGCAGCCGGGGCGCGCTGCCGCTCTTCCTGAATGGTTCCGAAAACCGGGTGATCCCGGATTGGCGCGGACCGGATGACGTCGAGGCAACCGTCTATCTGCTGTATGACAGCGCAAACCTCTATCTCGCCGGGCTGGTCCGCGACGCGAGTTTCGTGAAGCAGGAAAGCAGCGGCCAGCTTTACCGCGGCAGCGGGTTTCAGGCTGCATTTGATCCGCTGGACGATACACTGCTGCCCGGTTACGACGGCAACGATGTTGAAATCGGTTTCGGAAAGCTTGCCGACGGCCGGGATGTCGCACACTGCTGGGTCGCCGGAATGACCGGCAGCTCCGGCGAAGCCGGCGATGTGAAAGTCAAGGTCACGGAACTCGGGAAAGGGATTCAGTTCTATGAAGCCGCGATTCCCTGGAGCCGGCTTGTGCCGTTCGATCCGGCGAAACAAGACCATTTCGGTTTCAACATTCTCTACAATGCGAACGACGGCAGGGAACGGCGCGGCTGGCTGCACTGGACGCCCGGAATCGGCGAAGAGAAGCTCGCTTTCATGTTCCGCAATGTCCGGCTGGTGCCGGCCGGAACCGGTAAATCGGAGCCGACGATTTCGACGGACCGCAGCCAGTATTCAAGCGGCGATCCGGTTATAATCAGCGTCTGTCTGCCGACCGATACGAAGACTTCCCTTTCGGCACAACTCGATATTCTCGACGGCGAAAAAGTCATTCACACCGAAAAGAAAAACGTTCAGGCGGAGCCGGGCGGAACAGAACTGCGCTTCCGTTACGAGACCGGACGGCTACGCGGCCACGGGCTCGATGCCCGGGTCACCGCTGCATGGAAAGGGGAAACAGTCGAACTTTCTGCAGAAATCCTGAATCTCTCCGCAGAAATCCTCAAAAAACGTTCAGCCGAGCTGAAAGCCAAAAATACGGAATTCCGTGCCAGACTTGCCGCAGCGGCTTCCCGCGGCATACCGATCGATTATCCTCTCGTCGCAGCAGCTGTCTGCGATATCACGTTGAAACACCGGGACACGGATCTCGCAGATCCGGCAAGGCTCCGGAAATTCGCTCTGCCTGCAAAGATCAACCGGCAATTCCGTTACCTCGACCGAAGTCTTGATCTTGCCGAGGCGGAACTCAAAGCTCTCGAGAAAGATCAGAAACTGCACCGTCCGGTGCCGAAGGTATCCGTGGATAATCTTCGTGTACGAGACGGCGCATTCTACTCCGGTGACGACCCTGTCATCCTCATCGGGCCGCATGGCTGGTGGGAGGTCTATCCGGATATTGACCTCATCGCCGATGCAGGATTCAATCTCATCGGCGGAACGCTGATCGTACAGGATGCAGCTCCGGCACCGGGTAAAAAGCGTACCGATTTCGGAAACACCATCCTGCGCCACATCAAAAATATGCACAGGCGAAATCTCGCATACGACTTTCTCATCTCGCCGCATCCGATTCCGGAAGCATGGAAAAAGGCATTCCCGGAAATGGCGCGATATCGAGCCAGCGGCTGGGTCGGCAGTTCGTTCTATGTTCCGGCCACCCGACAGATGATCGAGGAAATGTGGGCTGTATTGCTGCCGATCGTTCGAAACGAACCGAATCTCGTTTCTCTGAATCTCGTGAATGAATGGTCGTTTTCCGACGGATTCCGCGGTGATGTGCATCCGAAAATGCGCGAAAGGTTTCTTGCCGCAATGCAGGAAAAATACGCTTCGGTTGAACAACTGAACCGAAAATGGAAAAGTGCGTACAAGAGTTTCGATGAAATCGATCCGGCCGTACTGAAACGCGGAACGACCGGCGGTTTTTATGACTGGGAATGCTTTCGCTATGCCGAAGGGCTTGAAAATGTCGATTTTCTGCGGGCTACGGCTGAAAAATACGCTCCCGGCAAGCTTCGCCAGATCAAAACCATCGCCGTGACAGACCTGAATCCGGAACAATATACGCCGGTGGGCGTCGAACGTGAGGAGCGTGGTGAACTCATGGATATTGTCGGCTCGGATTGTGCCGCAACGATTCATCTCGACTACTACCGATCGATGGTTCCCGGCAAACCCGCCGCCGATACTGAATTCCACGTCTCGAGCGGAATCAAGCCGGAGGAGATTGTGACCGACTGCTGGAGCGCCGTTCTGCATGGAGAAGGAATGCGCGAGTACTTTGCCTGGGCGAACTCCTATTCGGCGGAAATGCAGGTTGCCGGTGCGATGCTGCATATTCCGGAAGCACTCGAAGCGCTTGGCCGGTCGGTGCTGGACATCCGGCGGCTCACACCCGAAATCGTCCGGTTCCAGCAGCAGATTCCGGAGGCGGAAGTCGGCATTCTGTATTCCCCCGCCTCCCTCTACTGCGACAAAGGATATCCGTCGTCGCTGCGGCAATATCACACCATGCTCTCAAACCTCGATACCCCAATCCGGTTCATCAGCGAACGTCAGCTCGAAGGAGACAAGTTCGGCAAAATAAAACTGATCGTCATTCCGAAAGCGGCCTTTATTCCGGCCGGCACCGTGGATGCTCTGAGGCGGTTCACGAAACAAGGCGGTAAAATCGCAGCCGCGGAGGGTGCGCTGCAAAACGACCCCTACGGAGATCCGCTTCCTCCGCTGGAAACGATGTGGAAACTTGACGATAAAACACTAAATCCGGTCGCGCTCGACCGGTTGCTGACGGAATCCGGCATCTCCCGTCCGGTGCGGCTGAAAGGAGTTCAGCCGGGGCAGGTCGAATTGCGCAGCATACGTACCGCACCGGACGAGTATCTTTTTTATGCGGTCAATTACGGACCGGCCGCAAAAGTGCAGCCTGAACTCGAAGGGAAACTGCTCAATTCGGCAATGGAGTTGATTGCCGGATCTGAAATCCGTTTCCCGTTTGAACTCAATTCCCGTCAACCCGTGATGTTCAGAGTGAAAAAATGAAATCGGCAATCATTATTTTATGCCTTTTGTCGGCAGCTGTCCTCCATGCGGCTCCCCCCGGATATGTCTGGCATGGGAAAGGGGATCAATCAACCCGGGACAAAGACGGCATCTATGTCTGGTTCGTACCGGGACTGAGTCCATTGCCGGGAGACTATAAGGTCGTCGGGCGGCTGCGCTCCGGCCACTCCGGCACGTTTACACTGCGGGCGGTCGACAACTTCACCGGTGCGGAGAGGTTTTCCGGTGCAGTCAAGACTTCTGCCGCATATGCGGATTACGAATTCGGAACCCTTCATTATGACGGCAGCTGGCCGATCCGCCTTGTCGACTGGAATGCACCGGGCTACTACATAGAATCGGTCGGGCTCATCCCGGTCAATGTTCCTTCCGTTCCCGAAGTGCGGGGCAGCTCCGCCGACTCTTCCGACGGCTGGATTCCGATGTACCACACAAAACTCGCTGCCGATCCCAACATGAAGAAAGAAGGCAGAGGTTCGCTCCTCGTCACTGTCGAACCGAAAAGCAACGTTCCGTGGTACGACGTCGGCGCGATGCGACGGCTGAATGCCGCAAAGGCAACCATGATTTCCTTCTGGATTCGCTTCGACGATACGCCGAAACCGGTCTGGATTCAGTTGATCGGCGGAAAAGAATCCGCCGTCATGCGTTTCCGACCGGAGGAATTCGGCATCGTTCGAGGCGAGTGGAAACTCGTGGAATTGCCGGTATCGTCGTTCCACTTCAAGCCGGAACGCGATGTTGCAACGGATATCCGCGGAGTCGCAATCTGCCCGGAAACCGGAAAAGAGAAATGCGTATTCGGGATTGATGATCTGCTGCTGAAATGATCATATCCCCGGCGTTCCCCGCCACAGGAAGAAGCCGATGCAGATCCTGCTGCTCCGTGCCGAACAGCCGGTTCCGCGGGGCGGGGCGGCGGCGCATTTCTACGGAAAGGACAGGAATTCTTTCCGGGCCGCATCGTCATAGTGTTCGATGGCGTATCTCAAAGCGGTGCGCGGCATGGCGGATTTATGCCGGTTCAGGAACTCCGTCAGCGCCGCGCGGTCGCGCTTGCCGACTTCACGGAGCATCCAGCCGGTCGCTTTATGCATCAGATCGTGCCGGTGCGGCAGGAAAAGCTCCGCAAGCTTCAGCGTATCGGCAAAATCGCCGTGCCGGATGAAAGTCAGGGTCGAAACCATCGCAATGCGCTGTTCCCAGAGGAGAGAGCCGGCCGCCAGCCTGTAAAGCCGGGCACGGCTCCGGTTCAGCAGATGCTCCCCGACGATGCCGGGCGCGGAAAGGTCCGTCAGGTCCCAGTTGTTGATCCGCTCCGTATGCGCGAGATATCCGCGATATACAGCCTCCCGGACCGATTCGTCACCTCCGGAATAACAACGGACCAGCAGCAGCAGCCCGCAAAGGCGGATCTCATGCCACGGACTTTGCAGCAGCTTGAACGCCTCCTCCGGCATGGCATCACGGCAGCTCCTGACCACACCGCGCACCGCCGGATTCGGAAGCCCGAGAAAACGGTCGCCCTCTCCGTATTGACCGGGACCGCATTTGAAAAAGCGCGCCATGCCGGCCGCCTTCTCCGGATTCGCGGCGGCAGACATCCGAATGGTGATTTCACCGGCCGTCACGCACCCGCCTCCCGATCCGGAATAGCCGGCTTTCCGATCCGATCGCGCCGCCGGAGCATCTGCTCAGGACTCCCCGCCGGAGTTCATCCGGCCGAACCACCAGAACGCATCCTCCGGAGCGGCGTGGAAACCGAGCGTGAACAGCCGGTGCCAGCGTGCGGCGTCTTCGGCGCTCATCAGTTCCAGCGCCACGGCCATCTCCCGCGCAAATTCCATCGCGGCGGTTCCGTTGGCGGTGACGAGACGGCCGCTCCGGACAACATTTTCGTTCCGGTAAAACAAACTTCCGGAATAGCCGTTCCCGGCATAGTCCTGCAGATCCGGGAGCAGATTACCGGTATGGGGCATATCGTTCAGCAGACCGATCCGCCCGAGAAAAACCGTCGCGTCGCAGATCGCCCCGATCACAATGCCGCGCGCCGCCGCATCACGGACCGGAGCCTCCGCCGCGCCGGCCGCCTCCGTGCGCCATGACAGGCCGCCGATCAGGACCACGCCGGCGCAATCCGGCGGCAGCTGCGCCGGAACCGCGCCCTCCGGAACGGTGGTGAACCCGCCCAGAGAACGAACCGGCGAACCGGCCGGAGAAACGGTCTGCACCCGCCATCCCGGCTGCCGGTTGATGACCGAGGCCAGCGGAACCGCCTCCCAGTCCGCATAGCGGTCGAGAAGGATGAACAGAACGGTTTTCATGGTCATGCCCCCTCAGTCCAGCCGGATCGTAACGGTCACCGGCATGCCCTGCCGCAGATTTTCACCGGGTTCATCGATGATGATGCGCAGCCGGTAGACCAGATCGGTCCGCAGCGTTGCGGTTTCGACGCTTTTCGGCGTGAATTCCGCCGCAGGAGAGATGAAACCGATCCGCCCCTCGTACTCCTTCGCCTCGGAGTCGTTGCGCACCGTCACCTTCATGCCGGGACGGATTTTGCCGAGCTCGGGTTCCGAAACGTAGGCGCGCACCCAGACCGGCTTGTCGAGCGTCAGAGTGAAGACGACCGAGCCGGGACCGGTCACCGCGCCGGGTTCCTGCACCCGGGTCTGGATGACTCCGCCGCTCGGAGCCGTAAGCTCCGTATCGTCATAATCCGTCTGCCGGCCGAGCAATTCGGCCTCCGCCGCCAGCCGTTCGGCCCGCGCCGCCTCGATCTCTTCCTTCCGGAAACCGGCCTTCAGAAGCTTCAGCTTCGCCGTCGCATATTCGACCTGCGCCCGCGTCTCGTCGCGCCGCGCCAGCGTCGAATCGAAATCCTTCTTCGCTACGGCGTCCGTCGCCAGCAGTTCCGTGTTGCGTTCATGCTCGGTTACGGCATTGCGCTCAGCCGCCTTGAACATTTCGACAGCGGCGGCAGCCTGCTCGATCTCCTCGGGGCGCGAACCGTTCTCCAGCTTTTCAAGCTCCGCTTTCGCCCGGGCAAGCTGCGCTTCGGCCGCCTTGAGCGCGGCGAGATAGGTCGCCTTGTCGAGTTTTGCAATCACGTCCCCGGGCTTCACCCGATCGCCCTCGTCGACGGCGAGCTCCGCAATCCGCCCGCCGACCCGGAATCCGAGATTGACCTGCCGCACATCGACGTTGCCGTACAGCGTAATCACATCGGGAACCGTTCGCTCCCGATAGGCAGCGACGCCCCATGCCGCGCCGACGACGAGAATCACGGCGACGGCAATATAAAACCATCTGCTTTTCCACCAACCGGTCATGATCTCCTCCTTCCGAACTCCTCCTGCCGGATCTGCGTATACAATACCGCCGCCCGGCGGTTTATTCAAGAAAAAAATCGCTTTCCGGCTTGACAATCCAACCGGGATGTGTCATAATTATAGTGGTAAGGTAAGGTAAACAGGAAGCGTAAACGGCAATATGATCATGCAGGATGACAGGAACGGGTCGATCAAACCCATCTACCAGCAGATTCGCGAAGATCTTCTGCTCGGATTTCAAAAGACGGGAGAGGCCCGGCTGCCGTCGGAACGGGAAATCTGCAAGAAATACGGCGTCTGCCGCCCCACCGTCCACAAGGCGCTGAGTTATCTCGTCGAAACCGGGCTGGTCGTCCGGCGTCCCGGCAAGGGGTCGTTCTTCCTGCCGCCCGAAGCCGGATCCGGGCGGAATGTCGCGGGCGTGAAGCTGGTCATCCGGAAGGACTGGAAGATCTGGTCGGGAGACTGCTATTTCGGCCAGACCATCCAGGGGATTTACGAAACGCTGAACGGCTGCGGGCTGAATCTCTCGATCGAACAGTTCAACGACCGGCTGCTGCTTCAGCTGCTTGAGGATGAAGTGACTTCGAGCATCTGGCTCTCCCCGGAGAAGGCGGAGCAGGAGGCGATCCGGATGCTGGCCGATGCGGGGCGGACCGTCACCGCCATCAACCGGCAGATTCATGCGCCGGGCGTGCGCTTCGTCTCCGGCGATCATCAGGCGGACGGCGAAGAGGCCGGGCGTTTCGCGCTTCTTCACCGGGCGAACCGGGTGATTTTCTTCGTCTCCGAGGCGGAAAGCGGTCTCTTTGCGGCCCGCGAGGCCGGCATCGCCCATATTCTCGGCGACGCGATTCCGTTCCGTCGCGTCACACTCTCCCTCACCGGACGCACCGAAGCGATCCGCCGCGCCGCAAAAGAGTTCGGCGCCGACGGCAACACCGCCGTGGTCCTGAACAGCGGCTCCCTGCTCGAACCGGCCCTGCGGGTTTTTCCGCCGCGGGAGAACCTGCTCCTGTTTGCCGACAACGCCGAACCGCTGCGCTACGGAATCTCGCTGATCGTGCAGCCGGTGGCCGAAATCGGCAGAATCGCCGGAAAAATCGCCGGCGCCGGGGAAACGGCGCTCTCCGGCACGCTGGTCCGGGGCAAACTGCTGACTGCGGAAGGAGTGCGGGCATGACAAAGAGTCCGATGCGCTGCGGCTGGTGCGAAGGCGATCCCCTTTATGAGCGTTACCACGACGAAGAGTGGGGGCGCCCGGTCGACGACGACCACACGATGTTCGAGTTTCTGACCCTCGAATCGGCCCAGGCGGGCCTGAGCTGGATCACCATCCTGCGCCGCCGGGAGAACTACCGGAAAGCGTTCGCCGGATTCGACCCGGCCAAAGTCGCCGCCTTCACCGAAACGGACGTCGAACGCCTCATGCAGGATGCCGGAATCATCCGCAACCGGGCAAAGATCCGCGCCGCCGTCTCGAATGCGCGGCTGTTCCTCGAACTGCAGCAGGAGTTCGGCAGTTTCTGCGCTTATCTGAAGCGTTTCCTCCCCGACGGCAAGCCCGTCGTCAACCATTGGAAAACGCTGAGCGAGGTCCCCGCTTCGACCCCGCTGTCCGACGCGATCAGCAAAGACATGAAGAAACGAGGCTTCAAATTCTTCGGCACCACGATCTGCTATGCCCATCTGCAGGCGGTCGGCTGCGTGAACGACCACCTCGTCGGCTGCATCTGCCGGGCCGGTCAACAATGAAGCCTCACGGCGCGGCGGCTTCCAGCTTCCTGATCTCTTCAGCGGCCCACTCCACTCCGGCCGCCTCGGCCCGGCGGAAACATTCAAGCGCCTTCGCCGCATCCTTCGCCGTTCCGATCCCTTCGGCATAGCAGACTCCGAGCGAACAGACGGCCTGCGGTTCATTCTGTGCCGCAGCTTTCTCCAGGCACCGGAACCCCTCTTCCGCCTGCTCCGGACGACTCAGCAGCAGATTGCCGAGATTGGTCAGGGCCAGCGGATTACTCCGTCGGGAAGCCTGCCGGAAATACCGCTCAGCCCGCGCCCAATCAGGCTCTACGCCGTCGCCGTCCAGATAAATGATCCCCAACTGATTCAGGGCCATATCGACATTTTTTCCGGCTGCGAGATTCAGCAGCCGCAATCCCTCCTTCCGGTCCTGCGGAACGCCGAATCCGTAATAAAAGCAATTGCCCAGTTCGTACAACGCATCCTGAGAACCCGCTTCCGCCGCCTGACGATAGCACTCGACTGCCTTTACCGGGTCGGCCGGAACGGCCCCAGCCCCCGGCATGACATCTGCCCAGCATCAGTATCCCGAACCCGTTTCCGGTTTCCGCCGCCTGCCTGATCAATTCAAAACCTTTTTCCGGATCGGCCGGAACACCGAGACCATGCAGATACGCCGCCCCGAGATCGACCTGAGCAGCCGGAAACAATTGCTTCTCCAGCGCTTTCTCCAGCAATTCGACAGCTCTGGCCGGATCATAAGGCACCTCCAGACCGCGGAGATGTGCCATCGCCATACCGTAAGCGGCCATCGCCGTCTGGTCGATGAGCGGCTGCAGAACGGAAACTGCGCGCTTCGGATTATGGGAATCCCCCGGAGCCAGCAGCAGGGCCGCACCGTAAAAAGAGGCGTATTCCGGATCTTCGGCATCCAACGCGGTCGGCCCCAGCAATTCGACAGCACGCCCGTAGTCGCCGAGAACAAATGCCTTCACTCCCTCCCTCTGTTCGACAAGAATACGGAAACGGATGACCTCATGCGTCAAGAGAGCGATCAGCACGGCTTCTCCGAGCAGAAACACGGTGATTCCGGCCGGGCCGGTCTTCAACTCCATCTTCCGGCATTCCTCCTCCCGTACCGCAATACCGCCTCTCACCTTGAACGGACAAATCTCAAACAACCGGAAGACCCGGAGAGACCGAACCAGAAGCGGAACTGCGGCAAGAAAGCCGCACAACGGAATCAACGCAGCCATTCCGAAAAGGAGGGGACAGGCCGAATGCAGTTTTTTTGCGGCATGAAAGACCGCCAACGCATACAACAGCTGCAACATCCCGCCCGTTCCGAAAAAAAACGGGAGATCGTCATGAATCTCCCGTCCGAAAAGCAGGAAGGCTCCGAGCAGCATACCGCTACCCAGCATGCACCCGGCGGCTACGGCAAGTCGAGGCAGTTCCGAACCGTTCAGGGATATCGTTCTTCCGGGCATTCCTCCCCCTTTCGGTAAAAAAGGCACTGTGACACGAAGCCGCAGTACCTTTCCTGTTCGAATGAATCCGTATCCGGTTATTTGACCGTGTAGACCCACTGGTTCGATTTTTCGCAGAACTTGCGCGATACCGCCGGGCAGTTCACGGCCGCCTTGTCGAGAAGCGCACCGACTTCGACTGCATCGTCGGGGCAGCCGGCCTTCTCCGCGATTTCAATCGCGGTTCCGGTGATGCCGCCGAGCTCGGCGAGCTTCGCCATGACTTTTTCGCGCAGAGCGAGAACTCCCTTCGCCGCAAGCTTGTAGCTCTGGACGCCGGGCTGGTGGAACGCATTGATGTTGATGAATTCCGCATAGATCGCGACCGCACGCTCGTAGAGCGCGATCAGCATGCCGAGCTCGAGCTCCGACACCTGCGGCACCCGGATCGTGATGATCTGCCGCCCCTTGCCGCGCAGCGCGGCCAAAAAATCCAACGCGCCGGGCAGGGGGGCGCCGTCCAGGTAAAAGGTGCCGTCCAGGTAGGTCCCCATATCGGTCGAATCGGTGATCGGCAGCTTTTCGGCGTCCTTCAGAACTTCGATGAAAGTCGCGAAGAAGTCGTCGCGGCCGTCATTCAGCTGCTGGATGAACGCGTGCGCGTCGGTGCCGCCCTTGTTGCCGAAGACATTAAGTCCCTGATGCACAACCCGGCCGTCGAGGTCGAGCTCCTTGCCGAGGCTCTCCATGACCAGCTGCTGCATATAGCGCGAGAGCAGGATCAGGCGGTCCGAATACGGCACGATCACCATATTGCGATTGCCTTTGCCCTCACCGGCGATATACCACATCGCGGCGAGCATCATGGCCGGATTCTTCCGCGGGTCGGCGGTGCGGGTCCACTCGTCCATGCGGCAGGCGCCCTCGAGGAATCTGCCGAACTTAACGCCGGTCAGCGCCGCCGGGACATGGCCGACGATGCTGGTTTCGCTCGTGCGTCCGCCGATCGACTCGGCCATCTCGAAAACCGCCAGCCAGTTGCTGCCGCGGGCGTGCCTGTCGAGTTCGCTGCCCTTCATCGTGATCGCGGCGGCATGCTTCGGGAACGAGAGCTTGCGGGCGGCGTAGAGCTCTTCCATTGCGATCATGTTGTTTTTCGTCTCCTGCGTGCCGCCGGACTTGCTGATGACCAGATGCAGCGTCGTCTCGGGGTCCATGACCTCCGAAAGATCCGCGAACTCGGCCGAATCGGTATTGTCGAGGAAGTAGAGCTTCAGATATCCGTTGCGGGCGGCATCGGTCTTTTCGTTCCAGTAAGGACCGTTGATCGCGAACTGCATGAGCTGCGGACCGAGCGCCGAGCCGCCGATGCCGTTTACAACGACCGCCTCGAACTTCCTGCCGGTTTCGCCGGTGATCTTACCGGACCGGACCTGTTCGGCAAACGCTTCGACCGAGGCGAAAAGCTCGCTTTGCGGATACACCTTGCGGTCCGAGAAATGGGTGACCTTGCGTTTCTCGTCCGGATTCTTGATTTCACCGGCTTCGATGCGCCCCATCTCGCGGGCGGCGCGTTCGAATTTCGGCTGAAGGGCATCGAGCTCCGCCGGCGAGAATTTCATGCCGGCGAAGTCGATGGAGAACTGACTCTCCGCGTCGACGAGCGTATATTCGATGTTCCGTTCGATCCAATTGTTCATTTTTTCTGGCCTCATGGGTTAGTGAATGGGTGTTATCCGTGACTCAGATCATCGAGCCGCTGCTTGAGCAGCCGTTTGATGTACTCCTCTCCGTAGAGCGAGCGCATCAGGTCGATGTTGAATTCGTAAAAAAGCTGGGCGTCCGGCCGGGTCACCATCGGCCCTGACGCAAGTTCAATGATGGTCCGCCGCTTGTTCTGATCGTGCTCGTAGGCGGAGAGGTAGCGGATCAGGCTGCGCGGCGAAAGTTCGGTGAATTTCTTCTGGCCGAACTCCTCCGTATAATCCGCAGCGATCTGCGAAATCAGATTGCGGTGATGGTGCCGCACACCGAAGGTCGCAAGAAAATCCTCGACCATCTCGCAGCAGCGGAGCTCATCGAAAACCGGGAAGCTGATCCGCCTGCCGCGCGACAGGATGTTGGCCGGAAACTCGTAGTTGGCCGACAGGACCGGCATGATGTTCTGCGGAAGAGAAAACGCGCCGCCGACGTTGGTCCGGAAGCTGAACCAGTCGGTCTCACGCGGATCGATGTCGTCGAAAAACAGCACGAACCGGTGGTCCGGCCGTGCCGCGAGCGGCGCGATGAGTTCATCCCATCCCCGCTCAAGCGTCACGGGATCGGGCAGAATGATGACCAGCTCCGGCTCCGCATACGCATAGGAGAGCACCATGCTGGTCTTGCCGTAGCCGGGCAGACTGTAAACCAGCAGCGGCAGGTTGCTTTCCCCGAGCGCAAACTTATGAAAATGATCCTTGAACTGGAGACGGACGCTCGGGAAGCCGAAAAATCTGCCGACCGGCTTGACCGAATCGAAGACGACCTCGCGGAACTCCCCTCTGAAATAGCGGAACATGCGCGCCTGCCGGAAACGGTCCGCCGCCAGAATCATGGCGGCGAGCTGCCTGAGCTGGAACTCCTTCCGCCCTTTCAGCACCGGCAGCGCCGCGAGAAAATCGAGAGCGGCCGGAAAAATCCTGCCGCGGGCGGCGGCTGCGCGGGCAACAGCCGCCGAAATGCCGATCCAAAGGTCGCGCGCCGCTTCAAGCAGAAACCGGCAGTTCGGGCTCCGTTCCTCCTTTTCGAGTTCGGCCGGAAGAATCCGGTTTGCGATGAAAACGTCGAAAAGCTGCGCGGAAAGCCGGGATTCCAGCGATCCGTCGCCGAATCTCCGGTACAGGTGATTCGCATAATCGGCCGTGCGTTCTTCTCCGGCGGCGGCCATGAGGGAGGCCAGCAGCGCCGGCAGGGAATCGGCGGCAAATTCCGGATTGCCGTCCCTGCCGGGAACGGCGAACATAAGTTCCAGCGCCCTGCGGGCCCGGTTCAACCGGTTCTGTTCTGTTTCGGCCACAACGGCTCCCGGGTTCCAGATGATCACACGTAGAAATTCAGTCATCATAATATAGTTGCATTCCGGCTTTTGTCAATGGCCGGAGCTTATTTCCGCGAACGGCTTGAAAATCGGGTTTCCGGTGCTATTCTATTAACCGGCAGCCGTTCTTTTTCCATGAAACGATAATACGATACCGGGAGACGCCCATGCCCGCAGAATCACTTTCCGTCAATCATGATATTCCGTCGCCGATCACGATCGAACAGCCGGCGGCTCCCGTTTCCGTGCCTCATCCGGTTCCGGAACAGCCGCAGCAGAAAAGCATTTACGGCAAAGTGCCGGAAATTCCGGTGCTGGAGGCCGTCGACGGAATCCGTTTCGACTTCAACGACGGAATCCGCATTCTTTTTCCGCAGAACGGGAAAGAGTACCGGGTGATATTTTCCGATCTCGACACCGGCATCATCCTGTACAGCGCCGACACAGTTCCGGGGGCGTTTGTGACCAGTGTGAAGAAATTCTTCATCCGGTTCCGGCTCCAGATCTACCCGAAAGGCGGCGCGGAGCCGCTTTTCACACACGACTACAATGCCGAAAACCGGGAGGTCATGATCCAGCTCCCGGTCGGCACCATCGGGGATTCGATCGGCTGGTTCAGCTATGTCGAACGCTTTCAGCTCAAACACAGATGCCGGCTCATCTGCGTCATGGCGCCGCATATCTCCGCGCTTGTCCGCGGCCAGTACCCGGAAATCACCTTCATCGGCCCGGACGAGACTGTAAATTATCGTCCTTACGCCTGTTATTACATGGGGCTCTTCTTCCGGGGCGACGTCGATCACCAGCCGGTCGATTTCCGTTACATCGGGCTGCACCGGACGGCGGGATACATCCTGAACGTCGATCCGGCGGATCTTCCGCCGCGCTTCAACCTCTCCGCGCCGCGCCGGATCAAGGAACCTTATGTCTGCATTGCGGCGCAGAGTTCGAGCCAGGCGAAATACTGGAACAATCCGCGCGGCTGGATCGAGGTTGTGAAATTCCTGAAGGAGAGCGGCTACCGTGTCCTCTGCATCGACCGGGAGCAGGTTCACGGCACCGGCATCAACTATAACACGATTCCGTATGGAACCGAGGATTTCACGGGCGACCGGCCGCTCCAGGAGCGGGTCGATCTGATCAAGGACGCCGATTTCTTCATCGGACTTTCGAGCGGGCTCTCGTGGATCGCGTGGGGATGCCGTGTTCCGGT
>ERZ827150.2506-NODE-2506-length-19632-cov-3.887164_pt1 | contig 19632 bp, 15 predicted proteins | sample MGYA00519779_ERZ827150 | MGnify/ENA primary metagenome ERZ827150 (study PRJEB31778, sample SAMEA3449267) | human gut metagenome | biome: human gut; feature: human-associated habitat; material: faeces | place: United Kingdom | collected 2010/2012 ...
CTACTCCCTCTAAAAATTCTTCTATTACTATTTTTTGTCCTGCGCCTTTAAATATGTCATCTATCATAAATGATTTTACTGCATTTATTGCCTCTTCTTTACTTTCACAAATAGAAACACCTTTTCCAGCTGCTAATCCATCTGCCTTAACTACTATAGGATAATTACATACTTCTAAATACTCTAAAGCTTTATCAGAATCATAAAAAACTTCATATTCTGCAGTTTTAACACCATATTTTTTCATAAAATCTTTTGAAAAACTTTTACTACCTTCAAGCTGTGCAGCTTTTTCACTTGGTCCAAAAATTTTAAGTCCCTTTTCTTTAAACTTATCTACTATTCCTTTAGTTAATGGATCTTCTGGCCCAACAACTGTTAAGTCAACACAATTATTTTTAGCAAATTCTAATAGTTTCTCTATATCATTTACATCTATATTTACGTTTTCACATTTATATTCTATTGCAGTTCCACCATTTCCAGGAGCCACATATATTTTCTCCACGTTATTATTCTTAGCTAATTTCCATGCTAATGCATGCTCTCTACCACCAGATCCAATTAATAAAATTTTCATAAAAATCCCCCTTAGAAAATTAAAAATGTAAAATGTAGAATGTAGAATTATTGTTGAAATTCCACGGGAATTTCCTGAATATAATAACTCAACTACGTTGAGTTATTTCCATAATTCTACATTTTTCATTCTTCATTCTTCATTACACTAATCTTTGATTAGTGTTTAAAGTGTCTTATACCTGTAAATACCATTGATATTCCATGTTCGTTACAAGCATCTATTGACTCTTGATCTCTTACTGATCCACCTGGTTGAATTATAGCTTTAATTCCATTCTTAGCACATTCATCTACTACATCTCTAAATGGGAAGAAGGCATCTGATGCTAATACTGTAGCACCTCTTCCTCTTTGAAGTGCTTCTTCTGTTGCCCATATTCTATTAACTTGTCCGCCACCAATTCCTACTGCTACTCCATCTTTTATTGCAACTATTGCATTAGATTTAACATATTTTACTACTTTCATTCCAAATAATAAATCTTTCATTTCCTTTTCTGTAGGTGATTTTTCAGTAACTACTTTTAAATCTTCTATTAATCTAGTATCTTCTTCTTGAACTAAAATTCCTCCATCTACAGTTACCATATATTTTTTTGCATTAGGTTTATTATTACATTTTATTACTCTTAAATTCTTTTTACTTCTTAATACTTCTAAAGCATCTTCATCATAATCTGGAGCTGCTACTACTTCTAAGAATATTTTAACCATTTCTTCTGCTGTAGCTTTATCTATTTTTCTATTTATTGCGACTATACCTCCAAATATTGAAGTTGGATCTGCATCATGAGCTTTTTTATAAACTTCATAAGGAGTTTCTCCTATTGCAACTCCACAAGGAGTATTGTGCTTAAGTCCACAACAAGCAACTTCATCAAATTCACAGGCAACCTTCCAAGCAATATCTAAGTCTTTTATATTATTGTAAGATAATTCCTTACCATTTAATATTTCAAAACTATTCATTGCTCCATCAAATTCATTACAGCTATAATAAGCTGCACTTTGATGTGGATTTTCTCCATATCTTAAACTTTGTTTTTTCTTATATGAAATTGAAAGGTATTCTGGATACTCTTCATCTTCAAGTAAAAAGTTAGATATAGCTGCATCATATGCACTCATTAAATTAAATACTTTTCCTGCTAATTTTTTTCTTAATGCTACAGAAACATCTCCACTTTCATTAATTTCATTTATAACTAATTTGTAATCTTCTTTATCAGATATTACAATAACATCCTTAAAGTTTTTTGCAGCTGCTCTAAGCATAGTAGGTCCACCAATATCAATAAACTCTACTTTTTCATCAAAGCTCAAATTTTCTCTAACCTTTTGGAAGAAAGGATATAAATTAACTATTACCATATCTATAGTTTCTATATTTCTTTCCTTAATTGTATTCATATGCTCTTCATTATCTCTTATAGCAAGAATACCTGCATGTATTATTGGATGAAGGGTTTTAACCCTACCATCTAGCATCTCTGGGAAATTAGTAACTTCATTAACTTCTATTACATTAATTCCATTATCTTTAAGATGCTTATATGTTCCACCTGTAGATATTATTTCTACTCCCTTTTCTTGCAAAAACTTAGAAAAATCTAAAATACCATCTTTATCAAAAACACTAACTAAAGCTCTTTTTATCATATAAAAATCCCTCCTACTTAATGGATAATTCATAATACGTAATACGTAATTGTTATTAAAATTCCTTCCGAATCTCTTTAATTTCTAACTCAACAAAGTTGAGTTATTTCATAAACTATTACTTCTTCACTATTACTTATTACTTCTTCACTATTACTTATTACTTATTACTTATTACTTCTTCACTATTCACTTATTCTTGTTTTTCCATTTATAATTTGAACTTTATTTTTGCTTATTAATTCAATTGCTTTTGGCAATAAAATATGTTCTTTTTCTAAAACTCTTTTTTGTAGTTCTTCTTTAGTATCCTCAAAATATACTGGTACAACTTCCTGAAGAATTATTGCTCCCCCATCTACTTCTTCATTAACAAAATGTACTGTACACCCTGTAAATTTAACTCCTGAATTAATTACTGCTTCATGTACTTTTAATCCATACATCTTAGGTCCACAAAAACTTGGTATTAATGATGGATGAATATTAATTATTTTATCCTTAAACTCTTTCAATAAATTTCCTTCAAGTATTGAAAGATACCCTGCTAAAACTATTAAATCAACCTTCCCCTTAGTTAATTCTAAAATTTTATCAGATGTTTTATTTCCGTATTTCTCTTTAGATATTATATAACTTTTTATCCCCTTAATTTTCGCTCTCTCTAATGCGTATATTCCTTCTTTACTTCCTATAACCATTTCTATCTTACAGTTTAAACTTCCATTATCTATAGAATCTATTATTGATTGAAGGTTGGTTCCTCCCCCTGATGCAAGTACTGCTATCTTAAACAACAACCCTCACCTCCAGATGTTACATAACCTATTTCATAAGCTCTTTCTCCCATTTCAATCAATGCTTTTATAATAGGATCCACATCTTCTTCATTAACGCATAATACAAATCCGATTCCCATGTTAAAAGTATTATACATATGATCTTTATCTACACCTTTTTCTATTATTTTTTCAAATATTAAAGGTAATGGATAACTATCTTTATTTATTACAGCTGTTAATTCTTTAGAACTGAACATTCTTGGGACATTTTCAATAAATCCTCCCCCTGTAATATGAGCCATTCCTTTTATTTCAAAGCTTTCGAGTAATTTTAAAACTGGTTTCACATAAATTTTTGTAGGTGTTATTAAGGTTTTCCATGCCTCTTTACCACCTATATCTTCATTTAAGTCTGTAAATAATTTTCTTACTAAAGAGTATCCATTTGAATGTAATCCTGAAGATGAAATACCAATAAGTTTATCTCCTACTTTAATATCTTTTCCATTAATTATCTTATCTTTATCTACTATTCCAACTGCAAATCCAGCCATATCATATTCTCCATCTCTATAAAAACCTGGCATTTCTGCAGTTTCTCCACCAACTAATGCACACTCCCCTTGTATGCATCCTTCTGATACTCCTTTAACTAAATCTGCCGCTACTTCTGCTTCAAGTTTTCCACAAGCTATATAATCAAGAAAAAATAATGGCTTAGCTCCATGGCATAAAATATCATTAACACACATTGCTACACAGTCTATTCCAACTGTATCATACTTTTTAGTTTTAAATGCAATATCAAGTTTTGTACCAACTCCATCTGTTCCTGATACTAAAACTGGCTTTTTATATCCTTCTGGAAGCTCAACCATTCCAGCAAAGCTCCCAAGTCCATTTAACACATATTCACTCATAGTCTTGCTTGCATATTCTTTTATTAATTTAACTGATCTATATCCCTCTTCTATATTTACTCCAGCTTCTTTATAAGTTATCATTTCACACACTACCTTTCAGAGTTATTTTGCTCCTTCTATAGGAGTTGCTACTGGATAAATTCCATTAAAGCATCCAACACAATATTCACAATCATTTTTAAAGCACTTATACATTCCTTCCATGCTTAAATATCCTAATGAATCTGCTCCTATAGTTTCATTAATTTCTTCTATAGACTTTTCTGCTCCAATTAGTTGACTTCTATAGGGAGTATCTATACCAAAATAACAAGGAAACTTAACTATTGGAGAAGCAACTAAAAAGTGTACTTCCTTAGCTCCAGCTCTTCTTAAGGAATCCACTAAGTGCTTTGAAGTAGTTCCCCTTACTATAGAGTCATCAATTAATATAACCCTTTTACCACTTATATTTACCTTTAATGGATTTAACTTAACTGCTACCGCCTTTTCTCTTATTTCTTGAGATGGTGTTATAAAGGTTCTACCTACATATCTATTTTTTACAAAACCAGTATCATATGGTATTCCAGATGCTTTTGAATATCCTATTGCTGCTGGTATACCTGAATCTGGAACTGCAACTACTACATCTGCCTCTATTTTATGCTCTTTATATAACTCTTCACCAGCTCTTACTCTTGTATAATGAACATCAAGACCATCTATAGTAGAGTCTGGTCTAGCAAAATATATATATTCAAAGGCACAAGTTTGACATTGTGTATTTTCAGAATACTTATAGGATTTAATACCCTTATCATCTATTATAATTATTTCTCCTGGTTCAATATCTCTAACTAATTCTGCTCCTATTGCATCTAATGCACAACTTTCTGAAGACAGCACATATCCATCTTCAAATTTCCCTAGACATAAAGGTCTTATTCCATGTGGATCTCTAACTCCTATTAGTTTATCTTCTGTTAATATAACCATAGCAAAAGATCCTCTGACCGCTTGGATAGCATCAAATATTGCTCTTTCTATTCCTTTTTTAGCACCTCTTGCTATAAGATTAGCTATTACTTCAGAATCTATAGAAGTATGAAATATATGTCCTCCATCTTCTAATAATTCTCTTATTACATCTGCATTTACTAAAGTTCCATTATGAGCCATAGCTATTGCTCCAAGCTTTGATTGACTAAGTAATGGTTGTGCATTTTCAATTCTAGTATCACCACTTGTAGAATATCTGACATGTCCAATAGATATAGAGCCTTTAAGCTCATTTAAATTTTCCTTAGAAAAAGCCTCTGTAATAAGACCCATTCCTTTATGAATATTTATAGTCTCTCCATCTGAAACAGCTATACCTGCACTTTCTTGTCCTCTATGTTGAAGAGCATATAGTCCATAATATACCATAGATGCAACATCCATAGGTTTATTAGAATATATTCCAAACACACCACATTCATCTTTAAATTTGTCATTACTTGGATCCAGTATTAAATTTGAATTCAAAAAAACACCCCCGTAAATAATTAATAATGTATTATTTCTGCATTCTGTTTAGTATTTCTACATAAGCATCTTTTACATTACCTAAATCTCTTCTGAATCTATCCTTATCTAACTTTTCTCCTATTGTTGCATCCCAGAATCTACATGTATCTGGTGATATTTCATCTGCTAATAAAATTTCTCCATTGTATCTACCAAATTCTAATTTGAAATCTATAAGTCTAATATTTTGTTTAATGAAAAATTCCTTTAGAATTTCATTTATCTTAGCAGTCATTTCATAAATCTTATTTAATTCTTCAAAGGTAGTAGCACCAATTCCAACTGCATGATAATCGTTAATTAATGGATCTCCAAGTGAATCATCCTTGTAAGATAGTTCAAAAACTGTTGTTTTAAGTTCAAATCCTTCTTGAAGTCCAAGTCTCTTTGCCATTGAACCTGCTGCTACATTTCTAACTATAACTTCTAATGGAACTATCTCAACTTTTTTACATAATTGCTCTCTTTCATTTAATTTCTTTATAAAATGAGTTTTGATTCCATTTTCATTTAGCATTTCAAATATCATTGAAGTAATAGCGTTATTTAAAACTCCTTTATCTTCTATTTGTCCCTTTTTTTCTCCATTAAAAGCTGTAGCATCATCTTTATAATAAACTATAACTTCATCTTCCTTATCTGTAGCATATATCTTCTTTGCTTTTCCTTCATACATCATTTCTAATTTTTCCATTATAAATCTACTCCTTCTCCATTTTCTTCTATAAATTTCTTTTTCATATCTATTCTAAATTTATTTAATTTTTCTCTTAATTCTTTATCTTTTATAGCAAGCATTTGAACTGCAAGCATTCCAGCATTATAACTATTATTTATTCCTACTGTAGCTACTGGAATTGATTTTGGCATTTGTACTATTGAAAATAAAGAATCCATACCTTCAACTGCACCATTAATTGGAACTCCTATAACAGGCATAGTTGTTTGAGATGCTATAACACCTGGTAAATGTGCTGCAAGACCTGCTCCTGCAATAACTACCTCACATCTATTTTCTTCTGCTTCTCTTAGTGTTTCAGTTAATTTTTCAGGAACCCTATGTGCCGATAATATGTATGCTTTAAAATCAACACCAAACTCTCTTAAACAATTAGCTGCTCCTTTCATTACATCAGTATCAGATTTACTTCCAAAAAATATCGCTACCTTCATATAAAAACCACCTTTCATTTAATGCATTATTTTAGGTAACACCTATTCGGCTTCGCTCATAGGTGTAAGTTCGGCTAGGCCAAATCATAGATTTGGAGCCAATTTAGGTAACACCTATTCGGCTTCGCTCATAGGTGTAAGTTCGGCTAAGCCAAATCATAGATTTGGAGCCTTACTTATAGTAATTTACTCCTGCTTTAAATATCTTTTGATCAAAGTTTCCTGGTATATTTTTATATAGATCCTCTCCTATTCTTTCTGAATGACCCATTTTACCAAGAATTCTTCCATCTGGACTTGTTATTCCTTCTATAGCTAACATTGAACCATTTGGATTATACGGCATGTCCATAGATATATTTCCATTTACATCGACATATTGAGTTGCTATTTGTCCATTTTTACTTAATTGTTCTAATACTTCTTTAGGTGCTACAAATCTTCCTTCTCCATGAGAAATGGCAACTGAATGTATGTCTCCTAAATTTACCTCACTAAACCAAGGTGATTTATTTGAAGTGATTTTTGTTCTTATAATTGAACTCATATGCCTATTAATCTCGTTATAAGTTAATGTTGGCATATTTTCATTAATATCAACTATTTCACCATAAGGTACTAACCCAAGTTTAATCAGTGCTTGGAAGCCATTGCATATTCCTAACATTAGACCATCTCTATTTTTTAATAAGTCCATTACAGCATCTTTAATTCTTTCATTTCTAAATACATTTGCTATAAATTTACCTGATCCATCTGGTTCATCACCAGCTGAAAACCCTCCAGGTAACATAATAATTTGACTTTTTCTTATTATCTCTTCCATCTTTAAAATAGATTCATTTAAAGATTCCTTGTTCATATTATTGAATACAAGCTCTGTAACTTCTGCACCTTCCTTTTTGAAGGCTCTAGCACTATCGTATTCACAGTTTGTTCCAGGAAATACTGGTATAAATACTTTTGGCTTAGCAATCTTAATAGTAGGTTTCTTTATTTCTTTTGTTTCAAATAAATTTAATTTTATACTTTCTTTCTTTTCTTCAGTTTTTATCTTAAATACATCAGATAATTTTTCTTCTAGTATTTTTTCTAAATCATTAATATCAAAATTAATATCATATTCTTTGAAAATAATAGCCCCATTTTCATTAGTTTTACCTATTGCTTTATAAGCGCAACCCTTAAACTCATTATCTACATCCACATTGTTCTTAACTTCTAAAACTAAACTTCCATAGCTAAGTCCAAATAATTCTTCTTTATTTAATCCTTCTATTTCTACCCCAATTTTATTACCTAAAGTCATCTTAGTTAATGCTTCTACTAATCCACCTGCTTTAATTGCTGATGCAGAAATAACTTTTCCTTCTTTTATTAATTTATGAAGTCTCTCTAAATTATTCTTAAACTCTTCAATTTTTAATGTCATATCATCATTTTTCTCTGCAATTAATAAAACTAATTTTGAGTCTGTATTTTTAAACTCTGATGAAATAATATTTTTTGATTTCTCTACATCAATTGCAAATGCAACAAGTGTTGGAGGAACATCTAAATCCCCAAAGGTTCCTGACATTGAATCCTTTCCTCCAATAGCAGGTATTCCTAAATCCATTTGTGCCTTATATGCCCCAAGTAAAGCTGCAAATGGTTTTCCCCATTTAATCTCATTTTTCCCTAATCTCTCAAAATACTCTTGAAGTGTAAGTCTTGATCTTTTATAATTTCCCCCCATAGCTGAAAGCTTTGTTATAGCCTCAATAACTGAATAATATGCCATATGATATGGACTCCACATTCCTATCTCTGGATTAAATCCATATGTCATTAATGTAGCATCCTTACTCTCTCCATCTAATACTGGAATCTTCGCTGCCATTCCCTCTGCTGGTGTTTTTTGATACTTTCCACCAAAAGGCATAAGTACTGTTCCAGCTCCAATAGTTGAATCAAATCTTTCTACTAAGCCCTGTTGTGATGAAACATTTAACTTTCTTAATGTATTCAACCATTCTTCTTTTACATTTAAATCATCTTTAATTAAGAAAGGATATTTTTCTGGTGCCTTTACTTTTATATTAGTACTTTGTCTTGCTCCATTTGTATCTAAAAATTCTCTCTTTATATCTACTATATTATTGCCTCTCCAAAACATCTTAAGTCTTTCGGAATCTGTAACAACAGCAACTTGTACTGCTTCTAAATTTTCTTTATTTGATAATTCTATAAATCTTTCTTTATTATCTTCAGATACTACAACGGCCATCCTCTCTTGAGATTCAGAAATTGCAATTTCAGTGCCATCCAAGCCTTCATACTTTTTAGGAACTTTATCTAAATCTATATCTAAACCTCTTGTTAATTCTCCAATTGCTACTGATACTCCACCAGCTCCAAAGTCATTACATCTTTTTATCATTTTTGTTACTTCTTTATTTCTAAATAGCCTTTGAATTTTTCTCTCAACTACTGGGTTTCCTTTTTGAACTTCTGCTCCACATTCATTTATAGAATCTTCAGTATGTTCTTTTGATGATCCTGTTGCACCGCCTAAACCATCTCTTCCAGTTCTTCCGCCTAGTAAAATTACAACATCACCAGCTTTTGGTTCTTCTCTAACTACATTTTCTCTAGGTGCTGCTGCTATTACTGCACCAACTTCCATTCTTTTTGCTACATAGTTTGGATGATACACTTCAGAAACTTGACCTGTTGCAAGTCCTATTTGATTTCCATAAGAACTATAACCATGTGCTGCTCCTAATGTAATAGTTCTTTGTGGAAGTTTTCCTTTTAACGTTTTTTCAACACTAACTGTAGGATCAGCACATCCAGTAACTCTCATTGCTTGATATACATAAGTTCTACCTGATAAAGGATCTCTAATTGCTCCACCAAGACATGTTGCTGCTCCACCAAATGGTTCAATCTCTGTAGGATGATTATGAGTCTCATTTTTAAACATTACTAAATATTCTTCATTTCCTTTATTTGTTTCAATATTTACTTTTATTGAACATGCATTTATTTCATCAGAAACATCTAAATCATCTAAAAGACCTCTTTTTCTCATTTCCTTCATAGTAATAACAGCTATATCCATAAGAGTTTGATCTCTATTAGTTTTACCATATACAAAGTCTCTGGATTTTAAATATGCTTCATAGGATTTCACTATTGGCTTTGTATATAGTCCTTCTTCAATATTTACACTTTCTATTACTGTAGAAAAAGTAGTATGTCTACAATGATCTGACCAATAAGTATCTATAACTCTTATTTCAGTAATACTTGGATCTCTTCCCTCTTCTTTAAAATAATTTCTTATAAGCTTAATATCTTCTAAGCTCATAGCTAAGCTCATTTCTTTATGAAATTTTTCTATTTCTATGTCATTCTTATTTATAAATCCATTTAATATCTCTACATCCTTTGGTTTTGGAAGTTTTGAATATAATTCTAAATTATCTAGTTTAACTTCTCTAGAATCTACTGGATTAATATAATATTTTTTTATTTTATCAATCTCGTCTTCTAATAAATTACCTCTTAATACTATTATTTTTGTCCACTTAACTTCTAGCTTTTCTCCAGAAGTCAATATTGCATAACATTCAGAAGCTGAATCAGCTCTTTGATCATATTGACCTGGTAAATATTCTACTGCAAAGGCTGTTTCATCTTCCCTTAACTCAATATTATTCTCATATAGTTTGTCTACTGTTCTTTCTGAAAAAATAGTATGAAGAGCTTTTTTATAATCTTCTTCTTTTACTTCCCCTAATGTATATTTATTAATTAGTTTCACTGACTTTAATGCATTTACACCTAAGTTATTTTTAAAATCTTCTAATAAGCTTTTACCTTCTACATCATACTCGTCTTTTTTTTCTACAAATATACACCTCACCATGTACTCTTATACCTCCAAAGTTAATAGAATTTATATATACGAACATTTTCTTATAACAATTATTTTTTCTTCGTATTTTATACTTTAAGATTAGCATTCCAATATATCATTGTCAACATTTTCCTTGATTTTTATTATATAATTCGTGCTATAGCGAACAATATACAGTTTTATTTTTTCTTTTGTTTTTATATTTTTCCTTTTAAAATTTATTTGTTATTGATATTTATTTTATTTTTTTGCAAATACTAATACAGATATAAAAAAGGTGGTGTTAATCATGAAAAGAAATGCAAAAGATAATTTAAATCTCACTCTTGAGGAACTCTGTAATTGTGAGAAGCATTTAAATACTGCCTACTTAAATTCAGAAGAATCTTATAATAGAAATGAGATTCATGAAGCTCTTAAAGCTGTAGGTAGTGCTGTTGATGCTGCTCAAGAAGCTATTAGAAATTATAAAGACTAAAAGGAGTGTTTTCTTATGGGACATAGACCTAATGCGAAAGATGAATTGAAAAAAGCATTAAGTAATATCAATCATGCTCAAGAATTATTAAATGATGCTATTGATACTGTAGAACAAGATGAGAATAAACAATTATTACAAAATACATTAGCTAATGTAAATAAAGCAGTAAATATAACTAGAACTACCACTTACGGATATAAAATCGAGTAGGAGGAAAATAATTATTTTATTTTCCGTCCTCTCACACCACCGTGCGTACCGGTCTGGTACACGGCGGTTCTTTAAGTTTAATGAATTTTCATATATTGATGCGTTAGGCTTTTCAAGCCTAAGTCGTTAAAGAATTGATTTGTAAGTGTCGTCTTTAATATAGCACTATTTGCCACTCGCCAATATCCTTTACGGGTATTGGCAAATTTTAATGACTGATAGTGATTTAATCCTAACTTCCTAAGGTTTTTATATCTTGTTTTAACCTTTTTCCATTGTTTCCATATACACATTCTTAGTCTTTGTCTTATCCATTTATCTAATTGCTGAACAACACCTTTGCATTTGGCTATCCCATAATAATTAATCCATCCAATATTAGTTTGATTCAATTTAATTATTCTTTGCTCCAAAGTCATCGGCTTCGACCTCGATAGTATTTCTCTAATTTTATCCTTATATCGTTTTAATGATTGTTTTGATATAGTAGAGCAAGCTTTCCCAAAAGATAGTATTATCGTAAATCCTAAAAACTTTCTTTTCCATGGTCTCTCTACTGCACTTTTACTTCTATTTACTTTTAATTTCAACTTACCTTCTATGAAATTCGTTATATTCTTCATAACTCTTTCTCCAGCTCTCTTACTCTTAACGTAAATATTGCAATCGTCAGCGTAGCGACAGAATTTATGTCCCCTTTTCTCTAATTCCTTATCTAATTCATCTAACATTATATTAGATAAAAGTGGACTTAGTGGACCACCTTGCGGAGTTCCTTCCTCACTTGCGACTACTATTCCGTTAATCATTATCCCAGATTGAAGATATTTCCTTATTAACCTTAGTACTCTCTTGTCTTTTATGTCTCTTGAAAGTTTATACATAAGTATATCGTGGTTAACTTTATCGAAGAATTTCTCTAGGTCTATATCTACAACCCATCTATAACCATCATTAATATAGGCTTCAGCTTTTTGTATAGCATCTTTCGCTCCTCTTCGAGGACGGAAGCCGAAACTATTTTCTGAGAAATTCTCGTCGTAGATATAATTTAGTTCTTGAGCAATTGCTTGTTGAATAAACCTATCCAAGACTGTTGGTATTCCTAATAATCTAATTCCACCATTAGGCTTTGGTATTTCAACTCTCCTAACAGGCATTGGTTTATACTCATTATTTAGAATGCTCTCTTTTATTTGTAGCCAGTTATCTTTAAGAAATTGTCTAAGTTCATAGACTGTCATTCCATCAATTCCATGGCTACCTTTATTAGAAATAACTCTTTTCATTGCTGTAAGTAAGTTATCTCTTGATAGTATTCTCTCTAATGAGCCATATTCAAATTCACTTGTTTCTCCCTTTGAAGTTGCCGAGAATCCTCTATGCACTCTTTGCCTATCTTCGAGTTCCACTCTATCTTTAGCACTAGAGCCTAAATATTTAGTTTTCTGCAATCTCTGATTATTCTGCGAAACTTTCAAATTTCAAAACCTCCTTAAAGTTCAGTCCTTCATCCGCTATCGCGATTAGCGGAGTTACTATGACTTCTGCTGACTTCTGATAGTTCAGCTACATATCACTATGTAGGTTATTGCTTTAGAAATTCATCTTTATTAGCAATGTATCTATCAGACCTCCCCAGGTAAGAACAACAACCTTCGTCTCATATATCTGCTACATTTACTCCTAAGGTTTCGGGTAGTGTTGGACTTCATCTTGTTTAGCAGACTCATCCGACCTTAGTAAGCCTAATATGTAGTTTGTGTATTTTATACATAATTTTTTTGCACTCTATTAATTAAAAACCTTTCCACCAAATTTTGTAATTTGCTAATTTAAGGTATCTAGCCAAGCTTTAGTTTCTTTAACTCTATAAGAGTTTCCATTCATATTAACCACATAAGATTTATGGGTTAATCTATCAGTCATCGCAGCAGTCATAACCGGATCACCAAATATTTCTCCCCATCTATCAAAGGATAGATTTGTTGTTATAATTGTTGATTTTTGCCCAGCTCTTAATGATATATGGGTAAATAGTAGTTCCGCCCCCTCCTTATCGGCAGAAATATATCCAAACTCATCTAATATTACTAAATCATATTTAGATAACTTACTTTGATAAGCTCGGAGGCTTTTATTTGATTTTAATTCTTTCAATTGTGTAATAAAAAGTGGTACAGTTGTAAATAATACTTTATATCCATCTAAACAAGCTTTAATACCGAGTGCGATAGCTATATGAGTTTTGCCTGTTCCACAGTTGCCGGATAATATTACATTTTGACCATCTTTAATAAATTTCAAGCTACTTAAATGTTTTAACTTTAATTGTGCATCAGAAGGTAAATCTTTAATTGAAATATCTTCAAGGTATTTTTTATAAGGAAAATTAGCAATTCTAATTCTACTTTGAGTTAGATTATACTTTCGAATATCACATTCTTTTTGAAGAAGTCTATATAAGAATTCATCATAACTAAAGTTATTTGCGGTAGCATCTTCAATTGCTACATCTATATCACTTTTAATGACACTAAGTTTCATTTCTTCAGCATAATTTTTTATCTCTTTTATAAATGAGCTTCTAGCTTCCATTTATCTTTACTCCTTTGTATAGTTCTTTAGTAACTAATTATATGTATAAAAATTTATTTTTGTATTTATATTAAAGAAAATTATTAAATTCATTTAGCATATTTATAGAATTAGTAATTATTTCATCGTTATAATCTTCAAGATATATAATATTAGAATCATTTTTTCTAGAACAAATAAATTCTATCTTATCAACGCTTATGTTAGTTGGACAAACTTCAATTAACTTATTTAGTGCATTATCTATAGTATCAAGACCGTAAGTGCCAACTAATTCAATTAATTTAACAAAATCCTTATCATTATTTTTAAAATACTGAGTATATATTTTTTTTAATATATCATCCATCTGCTTAAAAGCAGTACTACTTACTAAAGCTCTAGGTTTTCTAAATAGTGTTCTAGCATAATGCTGTATATCTATTTTCCATAATCCCATTCCATAAATTTTATTATGGCGAGCGATTTCTTCATTATTATAAAATATTATAATTTTTGTAGTATATATCTTACATCGGACCATTGCCCCAACATGAATATCAGGTACAGAATAATAGCATGAATCAACTATTATTGTTGAGTACTTACTTACTCTTAAATCGGCAATGCTTGCCGTTTCGTATAAAGGCATATCAGGTAATAAATACTCACGTTCTTCTTCTAATAACTCTAGTGGTGATTTATTAATTCTAGAAAGCAGCTTTGAATTTAATTTCTTTAGCACTTCATCAAGATGAATATTGGCTTCGGTAAGTGTGTTAAACACACGAGCATCTGAAAATGCTTTTCTTCTTATATATTCAACACTTCTTTCAACATGACCTTTTTCATTTCCCCTGTAAGCATTACAGAATCTATAATCGAACTTATAATATAAAGAAAGTTTAAGTAATGCTTCTGTAGGCTCTTTCTCTTTTAATCCAACAAATTTTGAAACTGCAACCCTAGTATTATCATATACAACAGTTCTATGATTACCTTTAATAGATTTAAAGAATTGTGCATGGGCTTCTAGAAAGCAGGCTGTATTTTGTTTTGGGAATAATCTTGCCCATCTAAAATTACCATATGCCGTAGTAAATATAGCAAGTTGAAATTCCTTTATAACATCATTAGGCATATTTATTTTTACAACTCCAAAATCAAATTCAACTATGTCTCCTGGAGAATATTCTTGCCTTATATAGGCTTCGCGACGTTTTCTTTCAATGGAATTAACAGCATTAATAACCGATGCGTAGCTAACATTAAAGCCTTCATCAATCAAAGTTTCATACATATCAATTTTCTTTTTTTGTTGCTTAGATAGGCCAGTTAATCTCTTTTGCTCATTCTCTTTTAAGAAGTATTTTATTCTATCTATGACTTCATTAGTTAAAGCTCTTTTTTTCCTTGGAGAAGGAGTATACTTAGGTTTAGAAGTAATAGCATCTATAATATTAGTTTTATCTTCTTCTGTGAGATTCTCATTAAATTCTGATAGCTTTTCTTCATAATCCCTAATATATTTTCGAATAGTTTCTCTAGAAACCCCTGTTTCTTTACTAATTTGTCTTTGAGATCTACCATCTCTAATATACATTAAAATTATTTCTTTTTTCTTGTTCAAATGAATCACCTTCCGCACTTCCTTTTATACATAATATTATTACCAAATATTATGTGTATAAAAGTATTGGAAAATACTAGCGGACAGTTTTTAAATTATTTTCTGGAACAATAACAGTTTGTGCAATACAGTTTGTGTTCCTCAGACCAAGACTTTGCCTCCGACTTCCTTCAGATTCCACCTCACGATGGACACCCTTGTCATTGACTAGTGGTTCCCACTACCAAGCCCACAACGGACTTTCACCGTCAAGTTGTTGCCCATGCTGGGCACACTAAAAAAGACTGTAGGTTTTCCTACAGTCTAATTAACTATCTTCTGTTATTTTGAGCTTTTCTAGCTTTTCTACAAGCTGGACATCTTACTGGTTCGTTATCGAATCCTTTTTCCTTGTAGAATTCTTGTTCTCCAACTGTGAAAACGAATTCCTTTCCACAATCTTTACAAATTATTTTCTTATCTTCCATTCTAATTTCCTCCTTAAAATTCATAGGTATAAATTGATAATATCTTCCTTAAGGACAAGTATGAACTTTAAGGGGATAAATGTATCGAATTTTTCCTAATCATTTAAATATTCACCTTTATTATAACATAAAGGGAAATTATTGCAAGGAATATTAAGAAAAATATAAATATTTATTTTGAATTTTCAGAGAACTTTCTATTTTTAAATTTTAAATAATACACAGTAAATACTATTAAAGGAACTATTATAAAAGCTATTAGATTTATAACTTGTATGTATTTTAGTGCTTTATATAGATAAAAATTATTCATACTTAAGAAGTTTGATAAAACATAAGTTAAAAAAGTGTAAATACCAATAAATAGAGGCTTATTTTTACAGGATTTATTTATTATAAGTAATATGCTATAGCTAGATAAAAGGTATTTAATGAAAAAGCCAATTACTGTTTGAACTATAAAAAATAGCTCTCCAAATTCTAGGAATCCAGCTACTTCTATTCTTTGGCTTATAACAAATTCAGGATAAAAAATATTCGCAGCTCTAAATGGACCAAAGGCAGTTATAGCACCTACAATAGAAATAACTGCAAAAGCAATAACTATTAAACCTGAATAAAAGCTATGCTTAGAAATATGCTCTTTTTTATCAATAAATTTTATATATGGAATTGCTATCATAAAGGAAGAAAGGCTTCCTAATATCAATAAAATTGTAATAAAAAACTTATATGATAATCCTGTGCCTAGTACTGGTAGCAAAAAATTGATATCCTTATACATTTGTGAAAGTATAAAAAATGCAATTCCATTTAATATAAATACAGAAACACTTATTAATATAAAAATTAATATTGTACGAATTTTTTTACTAAAGATAAATAGTGATGGTGCTATAAAAAATATTAAAGCATACCAAACTGGTGTATCAATAAATAAAGTTGTATGCAGTACATTAGCTTCAACAGATGCTGATTCTATAGCATTGATAAACAAAGCTAATACAAATATAAATAGAAAAAATAATCCTAAAGGTTTAGGTAAGGCTTTAAGAAAAATTTCATTTATATCAGAAGCATTAGTAGATTTATAAATTTTAGTTATACAAAGTAAGAAAGCAATAAAAATCAATCCTGCTATTAAAGAAGCTAACCACGTATCTCTTCCCCCTGTATCTATAAATACTGACATATAAGTCTTAATTGAAATTATAGATACACCAAGTATAAATAAAATAAAATGTTTACTAGAAATCTTGTTCATATTAAATTCCTTTCAATTAAAATAAATTCATCTATTTTACTCTCCATAAAGAAAGTATTAGCTAAAATTCTAAATATATGAATAAATATGAAAAATAATTTTAAATTAGAGAGGATTTATTGCTTTAATTTAATATTTCAATTATTAATTTTATATTCTTAAATACCATAGTGTATATTAAATTGTTTTGTAACAAATAATACAAAAAGGTGATGAATATGAATAATTTAGAATATATTAAGGAAAAACTAAAAAACTCCTTTGATGTTAAATATAGACCAGTAAAAACTATATTAGGTAAGGCCACAATAGTCTTTATAGATGATTTATGTAATGCTGAAATGATAAGTGAATATGTAGTATCTCCACTTAGAGGGGTTGGAGATTTAGAGCCTGAAAGTGGTGAATTTACAACCTTACAACAAGTAATAGAAAATGCTTTAGATATAAATGCAGCAGGAATAGCTAAGGATGTAGATGATGCAATAATGCATGTATTATCAGGGGATCCAGCAGTGGTTTTTGAAAATTATAAGGAAATAATGTATGTAGAAGCTAAGGGATTTCCTGTAAGAAGTGTTGGCACTCCTGAAACAGAATCAGTTCTAAAAGGGCCTAGAGAGGGCTTTAACGAATTAATAGTTAACAACGTAGCACTGATAAGAAGGAGAATAAAGAACCCAGATTTAAAATTTGAAGCTATATTAGTTGGAGAAAAATCTCAAACAGCAGTTGCTGTATGTTATTTAGATGGTGTTGCTCCTAGGGAGTTAATAGATAAGATAAAAAACCAAGTAAATAATTTAGATTTAAGATTTATATTAGATACTAATTACATTGAAGATGCTCTTAAAAAGCAAAATAGTTTTTTTGATACAGTAGGGTATACTGAAAAGCCAGATGAAGTTTGTGCAAAACTACTAGAAGGAAGAGTTGGAGTAATAGTAGATGGAACTCCCTTTGTAATTACAGTACCTTATTTTTTCTTGGAAAACTTTCAAATGCCTGATGATTACTATCTTAACAAATATTATAGTAACTTTAATAGAATAATAAGATGGATAGCCTTTTTTACTGCAACTATTGTACCTGCATTATATGTGGCAATAATAACATATCATTTTTCTATGATACCATCCTTATTTATGTTTAGGCTTGCAGTATCTAGGGCTGGTGTGCCCTTTCCAACATTTATTGAAGTAATATTAATGATGTTAGCTTTTCAATTTATAAAAGAAGCAGGACTTAGATTACCTCAGCCAATAGGTGGAGCAATGAGTATAGTTTCGGCACTTATTTTAGGTGATGCTGCTGTAAGTGCAGGTATAGCATCAAGGATTACTATTATAATAGTAGCTTTAAGCACATTATCATATTTTTTAATACCAAAGCTTTATGGGGCATTATCTTTTTGGGCATTAGTGTTAGTTTGCTTTGCAACTGCCTTTGGAATTCCAGGACTTTTATCAGGTTGTATATTACTTGTAATACAACTATCAGAATTAGATTCAGTAGGATATCAATTCTTATTTCCAATAGGAAGTATAAGTGAATATAAATTTAAAGATGTAGTATTAAGAGGTTCATTAAAAAGAATATCAAAAGACTTTATAAAAAGGGGAGATAAAAATGAAGGGTAAGGTTTTTCTAAAATTTCTTTTTGTAGCATTTCTTCCTTTAATATTAGCAGGATGTTTTGATTATAGAGATATAAATAAAGTGAGTTTTTCCACAAGTATTATTTTCGATACAGATGATTTTGGTAGATCAGTGGTTTATGTAGATTGTGTTAAACCATATAGAAGTACAAATGAAAGCTCTGATAAAGGCAAAAGAATAATATATAAGGGATTAGGTAAAACAACATTAGAAGCATTAAGAGACATTAATTTAGCTTCTAGTTATGAATTAAATTATTCTCAAAATAGAGCATATATATTTACAGAAAAAGCAGCTAAAGAAGGTATAAAAAAATATACAGATTTAATAAATAATAATCAAGAATTTCAGATAAAACCAGATTTATTTGTATACTTTGGTGAGGTAGATGATTTATTAAAAATTACATCAAATGATGAAGAGTATCTAGGTTTATATCTTGAAGAATTAGTTCATAAAAACACTAGAAATCCAAGAGCTATGAGGGCTAATATTAATGATTATTTTAGTAATGAAACAGAATCTAATAATACCTATGTAATAGGAAGTGTTGAAATTAAAGAAGATGCTTTAGATAAAAAAATAGAAATTGGTGGCGGAGCTGTAATTAAGGCTGGGAAATTAGTAGATAAGATAGATTCTAGGGAAGCTATGAGTTATAATTTACTAACTAATAAAGTTAAAAAAGGTACTTTAGAAATTTCTAATCCACAAGATGAAAAAGGGTTTATAACTTTAGAAATTTTGGGCAATAATACTAATAGTAG
>ERZ827150.2515-NODE-2515-length-19553-cov-11.811776_pt1 | contig 19553 bp, 15 predicted proteins | sample MGYA00519779_ERZ827150 | MGnify/ENA primary metagenome ERZ827150 (study PRJEB31778, sample SAMEA3449267) | human gut metagenome | biome: human gut; feature: human-associated habitat; material: faeces | place: United Kingdom | collected 2010/2012 ...
GCATCAACGCCATCGACGGCAGCATAATCGATTTGGCAAGGGGCTACTGAGGAGGTAATTATGAGAAGATACGTAGCGATTCTGCTTTGCATGGCTGTGACGTTTGGCACCGCCGCCTGCCAGCCCACGCCGGAGAAGGCGGTGGTGGTGAAGAAGGACACGGAAAGGATGATTGAGCAGGCGGCACAGCCGTCAAACGGTGCGGCAATAGATGAAGTGGGTATTCCCGAAGGGCGATACACTTTTTCTGCCGAGGGACTAAACGGGCGGCTCCGCATAAATGTTGATGCGGAAATTGAAGCGCCTGCTGCTCAGGCCATGCCTATCGTGCGCGTTGAGCGAGGCGGCTTTTCGCAGGAGATTGTGACCAAGGTGTTCAACTATTTTTATGCCGGAGAAACGGCGTATGACGCGAGCGGGGAGCATGTGGAAACAAAGGCCGAGATAGAGCCCCTTATCATCGATGCAAAGCGCTGTCTTGCTGATGGCAGCTATGCGGAGCGCGGCTATACGGAGGAGGAGTATGTCGCGCGATTAAAGCAAATAGAGAAAATATACGCCGCCGCGCCCGAAACCGCACCGGCATCGCCAGTGTCAGACGGTACAATGCGTATGACTGAACTGGAGAATGTGGGCGATTATCTTCAGCTCAACGTTGACACCGATAGAGCAAAGAATACGGCGCGAAGCATGAGCGTGCTCACGCCCATTTCATGGACCTCCGCAAATAGCGGATTCGGAGCCCACCTTTATTATCGCGTGTATTCAAGGACAAAAAAAGGCACCGAATACAACACGCAAGGCATACTCCGTACGAACGGCACAAATCTGCCGGAGGCGGCGCGTCAAAAGCTCGCCATAGACTTTGACGAGGCAAAGGCGCTTTGCGATGGCGTATTTACAGCTGCCGGACTCGCTGACAACTATACATTCGGCCACGCATTCTTGGTAGGCGATGCCGGCATGGGGAAGTATGGCGGCAACGGCAAGGAGCTTGGCGCTCCGGCTGAGAACTACGCTTACCGGCTCTATTACACGCGAATTATAAACGGCGTGCCCTGCTTCGTTAATACCGACAACGGACTCAACGACGCAAACAACGGCGCGACATCCTTGCCGTGGAGTTATGAATGCATAGTCTTTACGGTGGATAGCAGCGGTCTTTCGCAGCTTTCATGGAGCAATCCTGTTAAGGTCGTGGAGACGGTAACTGAAAACGCAGTCATTCTCCCATTCGATAAGATCATGGATGTATTTGAATCCATGATAAAAGTAGAATACGAAGCCTTTCTGAAAATGTGGGAGGGCAACGGCGGCGAGATGGATATAACGATAGACAAATTAGAGCTTTGCCTTGTGCGAGTGCGTGAACAAAACAGCGAGGCAACAGGGTTGCTCGTTCCCGCGTGGGTATTCTATGGCAACAACAAGGTAGTACATAGCAACGGCAGCGTATCGTATGACCTCGCCCACGGCAGCGGAAGCACATGGAACAAGGAGCCGTTTCCCGTGTTGATAATTAACGCGATAGACGGCAGCATAATTGACTTGGGGAAGGGATATTGAACATGAAAAAGGCATTCATAATATTCGCCGCCTCGCTGCTCCTCACCGCCTGCCAGCCCACGCCGGAGAAGGCGGTTGTGGTAAAGAAGGATACGGAAAGGATGATCGAGCAGGCAATGACTTCTGATGAGAGTACCGCTGAAAAAGCCCTGAAGGATGCAGTGCAGGCTCCTGATAACTTTGTATTTAACTATTCAAGCGATAGCTTATCCATTTCTTCTAATGTGCAGCTCAACCTGCCTGAAGTGCCGAAGGTATCTATTTTTCAGGCAGAACCAAGGGATTTCACGCTTGAACAGGCATTAACGCTGGTTGATAAGCTAATGATAGATGCACAAGAACTTATTCAAAACAGGAACGCACTCACAAAAGCAGAGTTGGAATCGCTTATTATTCAGCTTAAACAGCGAAAAACTCTGCCTGAATATAGCTCCGAGGAGGATCAGGATACTATCGAATCGGCAATTAAATATTATACCGAGCTTATGCCCGATGCGCCGGATAAAGTTGAAAAAACACCGTTTGACAGAACCTTTCAAACGTATGATATAACCGATGGGAAAGGACGTATTGCCGGACAATATGATTACATAGAAGTGTGGGATGCCGGAAGCGATATCCAGCATCGGCTATATCTTAGAAATAGCGATACCTTAACCGCTGACATCTCCATCCCGGACGAGGGCGGCGGTTCATGGTATTTACATCGTCCCATAGCAACTGTGTTGTTTTTCGCTGAAGGCACAGATAACATCTTTGGGTTATATGGCGCTGCTGTTATCAGCGATTTTTCCGTAATCCCCGAAGGCTGCAAGCTCAAAAAAAGTCCTGCCGATGCAAAAAATGATGCAGAGGATCTGCTGCATAGCATTGGCTGTGATGAATATCAACTGGGCGGCATGATGTTGATAAATAATTCCAATAAGGATAAAAAAGAAGCTTCCCAATGGGCGTATGAACTGTTCTATTTTCCATCGTATGATGGGATCAGCCTTGCACCGACTATTGATAGTGTAGACGAGGAAGCCTTTCAGACTCCCATAAATTATGAAAAGATAAAAATAAGGATCAATGATTCTGGCATTCAGAGCTTTACATGGGATGCGCCATATAAAATAGCAAGCGTTAAAGTGGATAATTCACACTTGCTTGCGTTTGAAGATATTCAAGACATCTTTTCGAAAATGATGTTGGTTAAGTATGAACCAATGGCAAAAATCGTAAATTCTCAGGAGCCGCTAAATATAGAAATTACTAAAGCGGGCCTCTATTATGTACTGATTCAGCAGCAAAATGACGCAAGCAACACGCTACTCGTGCCGGTTTGGGCATTTTACGGATACAGGAGTTGGGACTGGATTGAAGAACAGGGAATAAAGTACGGGCTATATGAACAACCGATATTGATGATAAACGCCATCGACGGCAGCATAATCGATTTGGCAAGGGGCTACTGAACCAAAGGCGGGTGTTTGCAAATTATTAAAAAACGCGCCATTGACAGCAATATTATAATTATATTACTATTGTTATAGTAATACTGCTGTTTTAAAGGAGGTAAGCCTATGTCAAATGGCAGCGCCGCAAAGAGAAACACACTGACCACGCCCGAGTGGATAGTTATGAGCGCCCTTTGGGGCAGGGAGTCACAGGTATTGGGAGAGATAATAGAGACTATTGGCGACAGGGTGGATTGGAGCTACACCACCTACGCCTCCTACATGAAGATACTCTCCGATAAGGGCTATGTGGGCTTCACGACGCGAGGACGCATGAAGTTTTACTATGCCGCCGTGGATAAGGAGGCGTGCATCGCCTCGGAGGGTGAGAGCATATTGGAAAAGCTGGGCGGAAGCGATGCGGAGGAGCTGATGCTCTGCATGATAAAAAGGACCGGTCTCTCCAAGGAGGGGCAGGAGCGCATGAAGGCGCTTATCGAGGCGCTTTCCGAGGAAGGGGGTGCGGCGGAATGAAGCTGTTGTCCGCGCTTTTTGAGGTAACGGCATATTCCGCCGTGCTTTTCGCCGCTGTCATGGGCTTTAAGCTGGCGTTCAAGAGCCGGCTTTCTCCTGCGCTGCACTTTGCGCTGTGGTTTTTGGTGATAGCGCGGCTATGCATACCCGTGACGGTGGAAAGCGACTTCCACTTCTTTGCGGCAAGTAAGCCGGGCGGCGAGGCGGAGCTGCAAGTCCCCGTGCCGGAGGCCCCCGAAGAGCGCACCACAGCCTTTACGGGCGGCGAGGCCATTTCCGATGCGCCCTCCGGCGAAGCGCCCGCACCCGCGTCCGCTGCCGCGGCTATCCCCGCAGCCGCGCCAAAGCGCAAGCCTGTATCGAGCTGGGCGGACGCGCTGACGGCGCTATGGATCGCGGGCATGGCGTTCCGCGCTGCAAGGCTGCTGTTTAGCGAAAGGAGTATGCGCCGTGCCGTTGCGCACAACACCCTGCCGACGGATGCACGGATGCGCGATATATATGATGCATGCTGTGCCGAGCTCGGCATTGCGCACAAATTGCCGCTGCAAAGCATGGCGGGAATATACTCGCCTGCACTTACGGTTAGCCTAAAGCCTATGATACTGCTTCCCGCAAATATCACCGACACTCTTTCGGAAGCGCAGCTTGCATACGCCCTTCGCCACGAGTTTATGCATTACAGGCGGCGGGATCACCTGCTTGCCTTGCTGCTGCTCCTGCTCACCTGCGTCTATTGGTTCAACCCCGTGGTGTGGCTTATGAAACGGAAGCTGATGAAGGATATGGAGACCGCCGGCGACAGCGCGGTTACGGCGCGGCTCAATGGCGCTGAACGCCGCGAGTACGCCATGACGCTGCTTGCGCTATTCTCTCAGCCCTACCGCGTAAATTCGGTGCTGGGCATGGCGCTTTCCTCCGCGGAAAAAGACGCTGAGCGCAGGGTGCGGGGCTTATTTCTGGCGCGCCGGAGCAAGGCGGCAATAAAGGCGCTCGCCGCATCCCTCGCCTCGCTGCTCCTGCTTTGCTGCTTTACCACGGCCTGCCAGCCCACGCCGGAGATTGAGCAAGTGGGAAACAAGGGTAGTTCCGTAATGGATGAATCACTTAAAGAGGATAGCATCAGTCCCCAATCACTTAATATCCCTGAGAAGTATTTCTATGAACATACATCCTCCAATGGTAAGATAAAAGTGACCACCGATGCGGGAATTGTTTTTACAGACAATGATGCTTTGCCGGTTTATTCTGCTAAAATAGCTCCGTTTACTGAGCAGCAGATAGAAAAGGTTATCAATATTCTGTTCGGAGAGGGCGCTGTTTTGTCAAAAAATGATATTGAACTCTCCAAGGCAGAATTGATGGAAAAGCTATTACTCCCGGCACAGCAGCAGCTTGCAGAGGTGCAATCGGGAAAGGAAATTTACGAAGAGACGGGTTTATTGACTGAACAGGAGCTAATGAATAGGATCGACGTAATTAAGGAGCAAATTGCAAAAGCGTCGGATAAGCCTGAAATTTCTTCCGTATCGGTAAAAGACTATTTAACCTCATCCGAAGGCCTGCACGCTTACTCAGTTTTGGGGAACGGCGAGAAAGCCAGTATTTGGGTAACGAACGGGAATGACATTTATCCGATTTGGCTGATCTTTGAAATGGAAAACCGCGAGTATGATGAATATGCTGATAGAGGCATAGATAAAATGATACTTGCCACAACGCCTGACGAGGCAATTGATCAAGCTGAACAATTCCTGGATAGGATCGGCGTGAGCTATATGGATTTTTGTGCGATTTCATCGACAAGCCGGCTGGGAGAAAACGAATATGAAAACAACTCGGAAGCAAACTTAAGTAAAACGGCGTATGCGGTCACTTTTACGCGCACAGTTTCCGGTATCCCATGCGCTTACGATAACAACTATTGTGAAGGCGCTTATAGCAAACCGTTTTATGCGGAGAGGATACGCATACATATTGATGATACCGGAATTGTCGGTGTTTATTGGTACGGGAATACGGTAATTCAAGATATGGTAAGTCAAAATGTAAAGCTGTATCCGTTTAATGATATGGTTTCTCACGCAGCAGCACAATTAGGGCAAAAATCGGTTGAATTTTTCTCCACGCCGTTTGATAACGGTATTCGAAAGATAAGCTATAAGATCGATAAGATAGTTCTTGGCTATGCAAGAGTAATAAATAAAAATTCTCAAGATAAGTATCTTTTGATCCCGGTTTGGGATTTTTATGGACAGCGTACTATCGAATTTGATCATGAATATATCGACAAGCAAAACGCCGAATATGGCCAAACCAGCGACTATATGTTGACCGAATCTTTTGACGTGCAGCCTTTTGTCACTGCAAACGCATTAGATGGCACCATTGTTGATCGCACTTTAGGATATTGAGAACCTATAATCATTTCGGAGTCAATATTAGACGTGAAAATGATTATGCCTGCTTCCCTATTACCCAAAACCGTGGAAAGGAGAGAGCGAACCCATGAAACGAGCCATTTGCGCCGGCCTGCGGCAGGCCATATTCAGCCGTGGGTTTATCATCAGTACAGTCGGAACCGCCCTCATACTCCTTCTTTCCTCGGTTCAGGGCATACTGGCGGGGTTCCGTTCGGCGGAGCTGCTTTCCCCCGGCTACCACAGCGACCTTATCATGGGCGCGCTGTCGTCGGACGCCATGGCGCTGGCCCTGCCCATACTCGCCGCGCTTCCGTATACCGCATCCTTCATTGACGATGTTAAAAGCGGCTTCATAAAGGAATACCTGCCCCGCACCACCGTGCCGCGATATATCGCGGGGAAGGCCGTGGGCTGCGCCGTTTCCGGCGGGCTGACGCTCTCCCTTGGTATATTCATAGCCTACGGCTTTGCCGCGCTCATGTTCCTGCCCATGGAAGCCTACCCTAAGGCCGGAGAAACCGTGCCGAATTACTTTGGCAACCTAATGGAGACTGCGCTCATGTTCTTTGCCTCGGGGGCCTTCTGGTCGCTGACGGGCATGACCTTCGCCGCGCTTACCGACAGCAAATATATGGCCTACGCCTCGCCCTTCGTGCTGTTCTATCTGCTCATAATCCTGTATGAGCGGTATTTCGATAAGCTTTTCGTGCTGTACCCCCGGGAATGGCTGAACCCGTCCCCAAGGTGGGTGTTCGGCAAAATCGGCGTGGCGGTGCTGCTGACGGAGTTCAGCCTGCTGATGGCGCTGGCCTTTGCATACGCCGCGAAAAGGAGGCTGGAACGAATATGAAGCCTAAGCAGATCTTCGCCGTAACCAGGTACAACTTCCGCCGCTGGCACAAAAACCCAAGAATAGTTATAACCTTCTGCCTTGCGTTCGTGCTTTGCTTCCTGCTGTCCGACAAGGCGGTGAAGTTCGCTAAAGAGTACGATACCACCATGCAGCTTGTTGAAGCCTTCGTGTGGACGTTCGGGGACAGCAACTCTATACTTCTGTCCTCTTTGCTTCTCCTGCTGCTCTTTGCGGATATGCCTTTCATATCAAGCGCCACGCCCTTTTACCTCATGCGCATAGACCGCAAGACCTGGCTCACGGGGCAGGCGGCGTATATTGCCTTGGCCACGCTTATCTACCTTGCGTTCATACTGATCTCCACCTCGCTCGTCTGTATGCGGCAGAGCTTTGTGGGGGATATGTGGTCAGAGACCGCAGCCATACTCGGCTACTCCGGCGCTGGACAAAAGGTAGCCCTGCCCGCGCTGGTGAAAACGCTTGAGATGAGCCGCCCGTATGAGTGCATGGCGACCATATTCCTGCTGATGCTGCTTTACACGTTGCTGATGGTATTCATAATGCTCTTATTCAATTTACGGCGCGGCCAGCTCGCGGGGATAGCCGCCGTGTTCGCCTTCAGCCTGTTCGGGTTTTTACTCAACCCCCAGACCATCAAGGCTATATTCAAACTGCCGGATGCGCTCATGTACAAGGCTAACGTGGCGGTGGGCTGGCTTTCGCCGCTGAATCAGGCCACGTACCACATGCACAACTTCGGCTACGACCTTTTGCCAAGGCTCTGGCAGACGTATCTTATATTCGCAATGCTCATCGCCCTGTGCTTTTTCCTTTCCCTTCGGGCGGTGCGGAATTACAACTTTAACTTTGGCGGTACTGAAGCATGAACATTATTTCGGTCAAAAACCTATCCAAGGACTTCGGGCAGGAGCGGGTATTAAAAAGCGTCACCCGCGATTTTGAAAAGGGGAAGATACACGGCATAGTGGGCAACAACGGCAGCGGCAAAACCGTGCTTATGAAGTGTATATGCGGCTTTCTCATTCCAGACGGCGGCAGCATAACCGTGAACGGTGAGCGCGTTGGCGTGGATGTGGATTTCCCGCGGGACATGGGGCTGATAATAGAAACGCCGGGCTTTCTGCCCAACGTTACGGGCATAAAGAATCTTGAAATATTGGCTTCGCTGAACAAAAAGATAGGGCTTCGGGAAATAGCCGCTTCCATGCGTGCGGCGGGCCTTGACCCCCTCATGAAAAAACCTGTTGGGAAATATTCCCTCGGTATGCGGCAAAGGTTGGGCATAGCCCAGGCCATAATGGAGGACCCCGCGCTGCTCATTTTAGACGAACCGCTCAACGGCCTTGACAAGCACGGCGTGGCGGAGATGAGAAAGCTCATAAAGGGGCTTAAGGAGCAGGGCAAGACAATACTGCTTGCCAGCCACAACCAGGGGGACATAGACGAGCTTTGCGATACCGTGTGCGAAATGGATGCGGGAGTTATGACCATGATACGGGAGGAAAGTATATGAACCGATTATTCGCGGCGCTGATGGCAATATTGCTGCTTGCGCTGCCCATCGCCGCTTTTGCTGAGGGCGAAACGCCGCCCGCGGAGACACAAGCGCCTGTAACTACGCCGGAGCCCACGCCTGAGCCTACCCCGGTGGCGGACAAGCTGATAATAGACAGCTGGAACCTGTACGACGGCATGGACAGGACATATCAGCAGGGCTATGTGCCCCGCATAGTGAACGGCTGCTGCTACATTATATTCCCGCTTATCGGCGAAACCTATGACGGCAAGGTGACTGTAACCGCCGACCTCGGCACGACGGCGGACAGCCCCTTCGTTTTCGGCAACTATTCCCAGACCGCTGCCGGCTGGGGGCGGTATGTGTTCATGTTTGAAATACCGCTTGTGAAGGGGCGGATAAACGGCTCATATCCGGTGACGCTGAAGGCGGACTACCTCGACGTGCTGGGGCAGCAGAAGCAGCAAAGCTTCACGCTGTATGTGACCATATCCGACGGCAAAAATCCGCCCGACCCGAACGACGTGCCGAAGCAGGAGGTTGAAAAACCGGAGCTGTTCATATCGAATTGCATAATTACGCCGGATACCGTGAGCGGTGAGGAAATCTTTACCGCGGAAGTCACCATCGACAACATTGGTGCGATACGCGCCCGCTCCGTGCGACTGTCCTACGGGAGCGAGGCGGCGGGCATAATACCCGCGGACACGAACAACGCGATGCACTTGGAGAACATTGCAAGCGGCGAAAGCGCAACCGTTTCATTCGCGCTCCGCACCACCGGAGACGTGCTTGCGGGCGAGCAGCCCTTTTACGTTACGCTGGACTACATTGACCTTTACGGCGGGGTGTACACCAACACGCGGACGTTCCTCGTCCACGTCACCCAGCCCGCAAAGATGAGCTGCGACCCCGTATCCCTGCCGAAGGAGGTCACCGCGGGCGAGACGATATCCCTGCCCGCCAACGTGTTCAACATAGGCAAAAGCACACTAAGGAACGTTACGGTGAATCTAACAGGCGCGGGGCTTTTCCCCACGTCAAGCGTGTTCTTAGGGGACATACAGCCCGGGCAGGCGGGCTACGGGGAGATGAAAGTATTCGTGGGTATGCTCTCCATGACGGAAGGCTACACCGAAAGCTACGGCAAAACAAGCGCCGTCTACACCGTTACATACACGGACGACGCCGGTGAAGCCCACACCGCCGAGCAGCAGCTTTCCACCGAGATAAAGCAGCCCATTCTTGACGGCGAAAAGACCGACGCCGAAAAGCAGGCCGAGGAGGAGCAGAAGCGCGCCATGAGCCAATGGTGGATAAGCGCGCTTGCGGCCTTCGCGGCTATCGCGATAATCGTGGCAATCACCGTTGTTGCAGGGGTTATGCGGACGCTAAAGATGAAATAAGGGTAAAAAAACAGGCCGCATTACAGCCGCCGTCATAATTTACCCATATAAAACAGATAGCCCCTGACTGCCGTAACCCGATACAGTCAAGGGCTATCCCTCATTCTTAATGTCCAGCATCATTGAAACCCCGCTTTCTTCAGAATCATGGCGCCGCTTATTCATCTGTTAAATATGCGCCCCGCTTAAATTCAAGCACCGCTTACGATGCTCCTGCCGTTAACGACGGCTTCCATTGGACGATTACAGCTTACTGTCGGCACCACCTTCCCCATGCTCCAACCTATGGGGGAATCTATCCACTCACTCTATCTCTTTTGTAATTTAATGATAGCAGATATTACATTAAATTGCAAGAGCAAATGCATAAATTCTCATACAAGTTTTGCTTCATTATTCCATTTTAGCATCTTTTATTTCCTTCCTTTTGTAGAAGATGCTCAATGCCAGCAGCATGGCGCAGTAGAACAGCACCCCTATGGCAAATATAAGCTGAAAATCGCGCCATTGTGAATAGGATGCGGTGCGGAAGCCCAGCACGCACAGATGCCCCAGCCCGTAGGCAACGGGAAGCAGAATTGCCCGCTCTATACAGCGACGGATATGCTCCTTCCTGCGAAGGATGAACCACACGCATCCGAGAATCAAAAACAGCGCAATATTGAACAACAGCCAATATCCAAGTGAAAGTCCCGGCAGTGACACCCAACTGCCATTCAGCCTGCTAAGATTTCCATAGATACAGACAGAATCCATATCAACATTGTTTAGCGCATAATTCTGCTGGAAGAATATATATACCGGCAAGCCGGTTGTTTCCCGCACCAAAGCATTCTGTATACCATGCCGCCCGGTCAGCCTGTCCCAAGTTGTAGTCCAAACCTCAAGATAATAAACCACTTCTTTTATATCTTTGCCTGTAATGATTCTTTGGAGGGTATAATTTGTTATCCTTTCGTCGAAAGAGAGGACGATATGGCCTCCTTCGGTTTTTGTCACGGTCACCAGCTCCGGCGAATAGGCAAAGTATTTCGGCGCGGTCAGAAAAGAGATGACTGACAGCACCAGAGCCAGCAGCACAGCCGCCGTGCATAGTATGGTCTGCACCTTTTTAATCAGCAGCGCCTTTTTCAGCCGTTTCAGCGGCGCGGCGTCTATATCCGTCTGCGGCTCCGCCTGCACCTCCACAGGCTCCCGCAATTTTTCAAGCTCCGCACAGCATACGGGACAATTTTCCAGATGCCCCTTTACGAACTCCGCCGTATCCTTTGATACCATTTTTTCCGCATACAACGGCAGTATATCGCGGACTATGCTGCATTCATTCTTCATTTTCTTCAACCTCCATTCCTGTCCGGAGCATTTTTCGCGCCCGGTGATAGGTAACGCATGCCCAGTTTTCCGTTTTGTGAAACAGCTTACCAATGTCCTTGAAGCTCATTTCGCCAAGGGTGCGCCACATGAAAACCTCCTTGTACGGGTTCGGCAGCTCATGCAGCAAACGCCTTATTTGCCTTGCGTTCTCACTGCGCAGCAGTATTTCATCCGGCGATTCCCCTGTTTCTATAAGCTGCTCAATATCTGCCGTGTGTTCCGTCCTGCGGCTTTGTTTCAGGTGGGTGTAGTAACAGTTCTTTGCAATCTGACACAGCCACACGCGAATATCACAGTCGCCGCGAAAGGTATCAATGCGCTTCATCGCGCGAAAGAAAGCCTCGCCGGTAATATCCTCGGATAGCCGTTCGTCTCCGCCTGACAGCCGCCGAACATAGAGGAACACATCATGAAAATAGTCCCTGTATATCTGTTCAAAGTCCGTCACCTGCTCACCTCCCTGCCCCGTTCATATATAAGACTGCGCAAATTGAAAAACCTTACAGCGTTTTTGAAAAAAGTTTTATTGACGCCCTCTCCCGCCATTCTGCGTACAATAAGGAATAGATGCATTTGTGGAAATACGCCCCCGAAAAAATCAATTTCCGGGGGCTTAAAGCGTTTAGATTATTTAATTGAAGCCCGCCCTCTCTCAAAGAGCCGCGCCGTATCAGATATTGAAATACTCCTTTGCGGATTGGAACAGCTTCATGTCATAGCGGCCGTCCACGTTTTTGTACAAGCCGTCGGCAATGCGCTCGGAATGGCCCATCTTGCCCAATATCCGCCCATCGGGAGAAGTGATGCCCTCTACAGCCCAAACGGAGCCGTTCGGGTTCACATCAATGTCCATTCCGGGCACTCCGTTTTCGTCAACATACTGCGTAGCGATCCGGCCGTTTGCCGCAAGCTTCCGCACCAATTCATCGCTGCACAGGAAGCGGCCCTCGCCATGGGAAACGGGAACGGTATATATATCCCCCACCTGCGTCCCTGCAAGCCACGGCGAACGGTTTGAGGCGATGCGGGTGCGCACCAAACGCGACTGATGGCGGCCGATTGTGTTAAAGGTCAACGTTGGGCAGTTCTCATCGGTTTCAATTATCTCGCCGTATGGCACAAGTCCCAATTTAATGAGCGCCTGGAAGCCGTTGCATATGCCAAGCATCAAGCCGTCGCGGTTTTTGAGCAGATCCATTGTCGCGTCCCGCACCTCGGGATTGCGGAAGAAGGCGGTTATGAACTTGGCGGAGCCGTCCGGCTCGTCACCGCCGGAGAAGCCGCCGGGGATAAATATTATTTGGCTGTTTCGTGCGGCACCCGCGAAGCGGTGAATGGATTCCGCCACGTCCTGCGCGGACCGATTGTTCAGCACCATTATTTCCGGTTCAAGTCCGGCGCGCTTTACAGCGCTTGCGGAGTCATATTCGCAGTTTGTGCCTGGGAATACGGGTATCAGCACCTTGGGGATAGCCACGCCCACCTTGGGCGCAGCACGGGTGACGGACGGCGCGGACAAAGTGGGAACCTCTGCTGCATCTTCGGCCGTTCGGCTTGGATATACTGATTCCAAAACGCCCTCGTTCAAGGCAAGCAGTTCGGAAACCGTTGCGCTGTCATCTGCAATGCGCACAACAGGCTCGGCCGTGGTAACGCCAATGCGAACGGCATGCGCCGTATCCTCCGTCAACTCCGCCACAACGGAACCGGGAAGCAGTGTGTTCCAATCTATTGACATATTTTCGGCCGCAAAGCCGATTCTGTTGCCGAAGGACATGTTCATAACAGCCTCGGAAAGTCCGTTTTCCACGGCCCACGCAGCACGAACCTTACCGTTCAGCGCCAGTGTATGCAGCGCTTCCCACGCCGCCTTTAGACTTTCCGTATCAGCGCCGGAGAACAGATACACGGGATGGCCTGCTTCCTTAAATTCAGGGGATAACACCTCTCCCGTCTTTAGCGGCGCAACGGCGAAGGATATAAGCGTTGGCGGCACATCTAAATCAAGGAATGTGCCGGACATGGAATCCTTGCCGCCTATGGCGGCGGCGCCAAGCTCCAACTGCGCGTCTACCGTGCCAAGCAATGCGGAGAATGGCTTACCCCAACGCTCGGGCTCGTTGCGGAGCTTTTCAAAAAACTCCTGAAAGCTGAGATATGCTTTTTTATAGTCTGCACCGGCGGCAACAAGCTTAGCCATGGATGTGTAAACCGCATTATATGCCCCTATATACGGGTCTACCGAGGTCTGCTCAGGGTCGCAGCCCCATGCCATTACGCTTGCCTGATCGGTAGCTTGACCGGGTAGCACGGGGAACACGGCGGCCATGGCCTGCGCCGGAGTACGCTGTGTTTTGCCGCCGAAGGGCATCAATACGGAGCCTGCGCCTACCGTGCTGTCAAACCGCTCCGCAAGTCCGCGGCGGGAGGCGCACTTTAAGCTTGCAGCCATATCGCGCAGAGAACTGAAGCGGGGCCTTGCAAGCTCCGCGCGTTCCTTTTCTGCCACGCGGACGGCGGCATGCTTTACGGCGCCGTTTGTGTTCAAAAATTCGCGGCTTAAATCGGCAATTACCGCCCCGTTCCACTCCATTACCATTCGCGGCTCCTTCGTTACCACGGCAACCTGATAAGCCTCCAGGTTTTCCGCATTTGCGGCGGCGATGAATGCCTCGGCGTCCTCGGGTGCTACGACCACGGCCATGCGCTCCTGCGATTCGGAGATCGCAAGCTCCGTGCCGTCCAGCCCTTCGTACTTTTTGCGCACGGCGTCCAAATCGATGTGCAGCCCGTCCGCCAGTTCGCCTATTGCAACGCTGACGCCGCCCGCGCCAAAATCGTTGCAGCGCTTTATAAGGCGTGTCACGGCGCCGTTGCGGAACAGGCGCTGCAGCTTGCGTTCCTCGGGGGCATTGCCCTTTTGAACCTCCGACGCCATAGTGGACAGGGATTTGAGGTTATGACTTTTGGAAGAGCCCGTTGCGCCTCCTATACCGTCCCGCCCTGTGCGGCCGCCCAGCAGGATTATCGCATCCCTCGGTGCAGGGCATTCGCGGCGGACATTATATGCCGGAGCCGCCGCTACAACCGCGCCGCATTCCAGACGCTTGGCAATATAGCCTTCATGGTAAAGCTCCGCCACATGGCCCGTGGCAAGGCCTATTTGGTTGCCGTAAGAGGAATAGCCCGCCGCGGCGGTTTGGCACAGCTTACGCTGAGGCAGCTTGCCGGGAAGGGTTTTATCAAGGCTTACGCGCGGATCGCCCGCGCCGGTTACGCGCATTGCCTGATGGACGTACGCCCGGCCGGACAAAGGATCGCGTATGCAGCCACCTATGCAGGTGGCAGCGCCTCCGAATGGTTCAATCTCAGTCGGGTGGTTATGGGTTTCGTTTTTGAACATCAGTAGCCAGTCCTGCTCCTCGCTATCAACCGTAGCGGTAACGTGTATGGAGCAGGCGTTTATTTCCTCGCTTTCGTCAAGCTCCGGCAGCAGGCCGCGCTTTTTAAGTACCTTTGCGCCTATGGTAGCAATGTCCATAAGCGTCTGCGGGCGTTTTTCGGCCTTTTCCGCGCCGTAAACCTCAACGCGGGCGGCAATATACCGCTCATATGCGGCCTGAACAGCCGCATCGTGAATTTCCACATGGTCTATGTGGGTAGAAAATGTCGTGTGGCGGCAATGATCGGACCAGTAGGTATCCACCACGCGGATTTCGGTAATCGTGGGGTCACGATGCTCATCATCGCGGAAATAGCCCTGCAAATATTGCAAATCGTCCAAATCCATTGCAAGCCCCAATTCATCACGCAGCGTATCAAGCGCCGCGCCGTTCATGGCAATAAAGCCCTCTATGGTGCGGACTGTGGTGGGGATATCATATTCCATTTGCAGCGTTTGCGGCAGCGCAAGCGATGCTTCACGGCTTTCCACAGGGTTGATTACATATTTTTTTATGGCCGCGGTTTGTTCTTCCGTCAGCATGCCTTCCAAAACATACACCCGCGCTGTACGCACAACGGGGCGTTCCCCCTGCGACAATATCTGGATGCACTGTGCGGCGGAGTCCGCCCGCTGATCGTACTGACCGGGCAGATACTCCACGGCAAAAACGGTGCCTCCCTCCGGCGGGTCATAGCTCACGGTATCGAGCTGCGGCTCAGAAAGCACAGTTTTTACGGCGTAGTCGAACAGCCCCCGACTGATATTCTCTAAATCATAGCGATTAAGCAGCCTTATTCCCGTCAGCGAACGAATGCCGAGAAATTCCCGCAAATCCCCCAACAGGGCGCGGGCTTCGTTTGCCAACGCTTCTTTCTTTTCTACATATACTCTATAAACCATACCTGCGCTTGCTCCCTTCATTGTTTAAGCGCTTCAAGCGCGCGCCTGCCGATATCACGCCGATAAAACGCATTTTCAAATTGTACGCTCTCCACCCGCTCATAGGCCTTTTCAACGGCGCTTTTCAAATCCGCTGCCGTGGCGGTGACGCCAAGCACCCGTCCGCCGCTCGTCAGTAGGCGGCCATTATCGCGCTTTGCCCCCGCCACATAGGTATTGGCGGCGGTTTCGGCGGGCATGGTTATGGCAAAGCCCTTTTCATAATGCTCCGGATAGCCGCTTGAGGCCATTATTACGCAGCATGCGGCTCCATCTGAAAATTTGACCTCCGTATCCGCCAGCGTACCGTTGCGGCAGGCGTGCATTATTGTAAGCAAGTCGCTTTCAAGCAGGGGCAGAACCACCTGCGTTTCAGGGTCCCCGAAGCGGCAGTTGTATTCAATTACCTTTGGGCCGTTTGGCGTAAGCATCAGCCCGAAATACAGGCAGCCGCGGAATGTACGGCCTTCCGCGTTCATGGCGCGCACGGTTGGCAGGAAGATCGTTTCCATGCATATGCGCGCGATATCGTCTGTATAGTACGGATTCGGAGCCACTGTGCCCATTCCGCCCGTGTTCAGCCCCTTATCGTCATCGTGCGCCCGTTTATGGTCCATTGACGAAACCATTGGAACAACCGTATCGCCATCGGTAAAGGCCAGTACGGAAACCTCAGGCCCCGTCAAAAACTCCTCCACCACCACCCTGCTGCCGCTGCTGCCGAAGGCGCGGTTCAGCATTATGGTCTCCACGGCGGAAACGGCGTCCTCTCGCGTTTCGGCAATAAGCACTCCCTTGCCCAATGCAAGGCCGTCCGCCTTTACCACCACGGGCAAAGGACAGGTTTTAACATAATCCATTGCGGCGGCTGCATCGGTAAACACCCGATAATCCGCCGTGGGTATAGCGTACTTTTTCATCATCTCCTTAGAAAAAACCTTGCTGCCTTCAATTATTGCCGCATTTGCCTTGGGGCCGAAGCAGGGTATGCCCGCAGCTTCCAGCGCGTCCACCGCGCCCAGTACCAACGGATCATCGGGCGCAACCACGGCAAAGCCAATATCGTGGGCTTTTGCGAACGCCACCTGTGCCGGGATATCCTTTGCACCTATTTCCGCAACGCACACGGCATCGGCGGCAATACCGCCGTTTCCCGGAACGCAATAGATAGTCTCCACTTTGGGATTCTCTTTTAATTTTCTGACGATGGCATGCTCACGGCCGCCGCCGCCTATTACCAGAATGTTCATAGAGCCCTCCCTTAATATCATAAATTGGTATGCAGCCGCGCCAATGCCATGCAAAAGCTGCACGGCAGCGGATATCTGAAGCCTTGCGGCGGCTCAATGGTGGAACAGCCGTGCGCCAGTAAATACCAGCACCATTCCGTATTTATCGGCCGTGGCAATCACATTATCGTCGCGGATGGAGCCGCCAGGCTCGGCAATATAACATACGCCCGACTTCCTTGCCCTTTCCACATTGTCGCCAAACGGGAAGAACGCATCGCTGCCGACCGTTACGCCGGACTGTGCGGCAATCCACGCCTTCTTTTCCTCTGCACTCAGAACATCGGGGCGCGCCTTGAATATGCCTTGCCACGCGCCGTCCGCCAGCACATCCTCATATTCATCGGATATATAAACGTCTATGGCATTGTCCCTATCGGGGCGGCGTATATTTTCAACGAATTGCAGCCCAAGCACCTTTGGATGCTGGCGCAGATACCAGTTATCCGCCTTTTGCCCCGCAAGGCGCGTGCAATGGATGCGGCTCTGCTGACCCGCGCCCACACCTATTGCCTGACCGTCCTTAACATAGCAGACGGAGTTGGATTGGGTATATTTAAGCGTTATTAGAGCCACAATCATATCTATTTTTGCGGCCTCCGGCAGCGCTTTGTTTTCGGATACAATATTTTTCAGCATATCCTTATCTATAACAAGGTCGTTGCGGCCCTGCTCAAACGTAATGCCGAACACATCCTTATGCTCCGTAGCGGCGGGAACATAGCTTGGGTCTATCCGAACCACATTGTAGCTGCCCTTCTTCTTTGTTTTAAGTATTTCCAGCGCCTCGTCGGTATAGCCGGGGGCGATTATGCCGTCGGAAACCTCGTCCTTTAGATACATGGCTGTGGCGGCATCGCAAACATCCGACAGAGCGGCCCAGTCGCCGTATGAGCAAAGGCGATCGCCCCCCCGCGCGCGGATATAGGCGCAGGCAATGGGCGAAAGCTCGGCAGCGGGATCGACAAAATATATCCTTCTATCCACCTCTCTAAGAGGCAGACCCACGGCGGCGCCGGCAGGTGAAACGTGCTTAAAGCTGGCAGCGGAGGGCAGACCGGTTACATTCGTCAGCTCCTTTACAAGCTGCCATGAGTTAAGCGCATCAAGTAAATTTATATAGCCGGGCTTTCCGTTCAAAACGGTAAACGGCAGATCGGAGCCATCCTTCATGAAAACCCTGGATGGCTTTTGATTGGGATTGCAGCCGTATTTCAGTTCCAATTCGTTCATATCTATATGTTCTCCTTAATCGCCAAGATTCTTGTTAAACAGGCGTACTTCGCCGTTCACATTTGTATAAAGGGATACTTTATTGTCCGCGTTCAGTGCGGCCCATACCTCGTCAGGCTTAGGAACTGTAACCTCCATCGGCTCGCCCGCAAATGTGGGCAATGGGCTTCCGTCGCCCTGATAGGTGCTTATAAAATAGCCTTTGCCCTCATCAGCACCCTCGTAGCAGAAGAATTCCCTAAGGCAGCGCCCATTATTGCGCTTCAAAATGGATAACTCAAATGAACCGTCTGCATTAAGCACGGCGGAAATACGGGGCGTAAAGTTAGGGGAGTCCGGCTCGTATTCGCGCTTCATAAGCCCCCTGCGAAAGTCGCCGCAGGCGCATATGGTATCAGTTTGGTCGCCATTGGTTACAACAAGCGCGTCCCCCATCTTCCTTACCGGATGATAGATTATAAGGCTTGGATCCTCAAGCTTGGCAGGATCGTGCGCCTCGGTACGGATACCGTCATCAGTCGGGGCAAATAGGCGGTTGCGGCTGTTTGCGCTGCGACCCATTATGAAATAATAAACAAGGTTTTTGCTTACAAGTATGCCCCGGCCGGGGTAGGGATTTTCCCGCAGAAAAGTAATAAAATCAAGCATTGCCATTCTCCTTTACGATTTGTTCCGAAACCATTTCCGCCGCGCGGGGCAACAGCTGCCATTCCGCCTGCTCCATTACCCGCCGCTGGAGTGTTTCGGGCGTATCATCCGGCAAAACGTCCACCGCTTTTTGCAGCAGAATGCGCCCGCCGTCCAGAACTTCATTCACAAAATGCACCGTTGCACCCGTCACCTTTACGCCCGCCGAAAGAGCGGCTTTGTGTACCTTAAGCCCGTACATGCCCGCTCCGCAGAAGGAGGGTATAAGCGACGGATGCACATTAAGTATGCGTGACGGCCAGCGGGAAGTAAAATTCGCGCTGAGTATGGTTAAAAAGCCCGCCAGAACAATCAGATCAATTTCATGCTCCGCAAGCAGACAGGATAAAGCCTCCTCAAAGGCCTCCTGACCGCCGCACAGCTTAGGCGATAAGGTCTTGGCGGGTATATCGGCATTTGCCGCCCGTGTAAGTGCATATGCTCCAGCGTTGGAGGATACCACAAGCGCTATTTGGCCATGCGGCAGCAGTCCCGCCGCCTGCGCGTCCAGCAATGCCTGTAAATTTGTGCCGCCGCCTGAAACAAGCACGGCAATCTTAGCTTTTTTCATAGTCGTTTTTCTCCTTTGCCGGCAGCCGCAAGCCGGCGCGGCTTTGGGTGCGTTCAGGCCAAGACTATCTTTTCCTCGCCATAGACGATTTCGCCGCAAGCATAAGCGTCTATCCCCTCCGCCTTCAATGCGGAGAGCGCCGCATCAGCGGTATTTGGGCTAACGACCGCCACCATGCCCACGCCCATATTGAAGGTATTGAACATATCGTGTTCGTCTACGCCGCCCTGCTTCTGCAACAGGTTAAATATGGCGGG
>ERZ827150.2520-NODE-2520-length-19528-cov-11.226673_pt1 | contig 19528 bp, 19 predicted proteins | sample MGYA00519779_ERZ827150 | MGnify/ENA primary metagenome ERZ827150 (study PRJEB31778, sample SAMEA3449267) | human gut metagenome | biome: human gut; feature: human-associated habitat; material: faeces | place: United Kingdom | collected 2010/2012 ...
CAAACAAAATGGCGAAAAACTGCAGACAGGCGCAAAGCAGCGGCCGGCCGCGTCCCCATCCCAATGTCTGCGCGAGCTGAGCGCCCATCGTGCAGATGCCCACGGCAAAAAGCATGGGGTCCGTAAAAAGGTCCTTCATAGAGGCTCTGCTCAAGAACGCCTCCGCCACGGCTGAAATGACCAGGCTCGCCGCAGAAAACCAAAAGACCGTGCGGAAAATCGGTTCGCCCGCCGCGCCGAGACGCTTCAAGAACATCGCTGAACCTGCAGCCAAAATCGCCGAAAGCACAGCCAGCACGGCATAGGGCAGTTCATGGCTTCCGCAGGAAGGCTGCAGCACCATGCAAATGCCCGCAAAACCGCAAAGCACCGAACCGACCAGCACCCAGTCGGTGCGCTCGCCAAGACGCATCTTTTCAATGATCACAAAGAGCGAAACGAAAAGCGGCATGGTGTAAAAGAGCGTCTCAGCCGTGCCGATCTGCAGATGCTGTACGGTCACGATGTTGATCAGCAAAGCGAGCATGCCGCATATCGCTCGGCCGATATGCGCCTTCGGGATCTTTGTTTTGAGCGGCGTCTTAGCAACCGCCGCCATCAGAACGGCAAAGAAAGCCATGTAGCAGGAACGGACGAAGAAAATGTCCCAAATTTCGTACTGCGGCGGCACCCACTTCACGAACACATAGGTGAGCACCGTAAAAAAAGTGGCCGCAAGAATCCATAGCGAATGCAGCATAGCTACTCTCCTGCCGGCCGCCCAAAGCGCTTTTGAATCAGCGCCAAGAGCTGCGCGCGGATCAGCTGCGATCCCGGATCGGCGTGCGTACGCTCGTGCCAGCCCAATCGAACGGTGAGTTTTGGCGCGGCATCGGAAAGCGTAAGCATGGCTGTGCGCCGCGGGTCGAGTGCGAGTTCGGCCGTTGCCTTGGGCACAATCGCGTAGCAGTCCGTCTCTTCCAGACAAAGTGATGCCGCGAGAAAGAAGGGCGTCACCAGTGCGATGCGGTCTGGATTTTTGGGATTAAACCAGCCGTTGCCGGGACTATTGGGAGCACGGTAGCGGTCGGGCTGGGCATTGATGAGCACCTGCGGGAAGGCTTCAAGATCTTCGCGTTCAAGGGGCCCAAAAGCCGCAGCACGTTCAGAGAGAGGATGTCCGCGCCGCACCAGACAGACGTACGGCGTGGTGAGAAGCGCCGCAGAATGAATATCTGGGTGGAGTCCCTGCCGGGCAAAGAACACCAGATCGAGCAGATCCTCACGCAGATAATCAAAGAGATGTTCATCGGCCTGCGTGGCGCGCAGCCGCACATGCGGGCCGTAAAGTCAGCAAAAATCGAGGCAATGCAAAGCGCAAATGCATTGTCGTAGCAGGCCGTGCGAACCGTGCGCGAAAGGGTTCTTGGATCCAATTCGTCGTCGCGCCGCAGATCCTCAAGCACATGCATGAGGGAAAGCACCTTGTCATAACGGCGTTTGGCCGCTGTGGTCGGCTGCATCAGAAATCCGCTTCTCACAAAAAGCGGATCGTCCCAATAGGTGCGGAGCTTCGCGAGCATGCGGTTGGCGCTCGAGAGACTGATGCCGAGCTGCTCGGCCGCGCGCGGGAGCGTTCCGGTACGAAAAAGCGCCAGAAAAAAATAGAGCGCTTCAGCATCCACGCCGCGGACAAAGGCCGACAGGCCATGCTTGTCGAATGCCTCGAACGCCTCGAGCGTATCGACGGCATCCTGAGCGCCTTGGCGTTTCCGACTAAGAACCGGTTCCGACATTGATTGGCTCCGAAATCTGACATTCAAACACGTAAATTACCTCATTTTCCGAAGACAGCGCTATCCCTAGAATTTGTCCGACTTCTTTAGAGCAATTCCACGTTTTATGGAAATTCGGCCAATGATTCATCCTTCTGAACCCGTACTCTCCGCCGCGGCAGCCGCCGTTCTTCTTACTTTTGCAGCCGCTTCCGCCGCAGCGATGACGCCTGGCGTCTACTCGGCCGCTGTGCCCGCCCGCAACGGTGAACTTGCCGTAGAAGTGCAGGTTTCCGCCGACCGCATCGAATCCGTCAAAGTCGTCCGTCAGCAGGAAACGCCGGGCATCGGGTCGCTTGCTGTTGAAGCGCTCCCTGCCGCGATAGTCGCCCAACAAACCAGTTCGGTGGATGTCGTGAGCGGCGCAACGATGACTTCCAACGCCATCATCAAGGCCGTCAGCGAAGCGCTTAAGCAGGCCGGCGCCGACGCGTCTTTCTTTAAAAAGAAAACCGAGGCCAAGTCTTCAGACAAAGCGCTGCCGCTGGAAACACAAGCTGATGTCATCATTGTGGGCGGCGGCGGAGCCGGCATGGTGGCTGCAGCCACCGCCGTCGAGCGCGGCGCCAAGGTGATCGTGCTCGAGAAGATGGCCATGCTGGGCGGCAACACCGCCCGCTCTGAAGGCAACATGTCCGCCATGGATCCTAATCCCGAGAAGCTTCTTGACATGACGCAGGCCGTTCGCGACATCGTGACAAAGTACACCTCGATGAAGCCTTGCAACAAGGCCGTATCCGACCTTCAGGAAACGGTGAAAAAGCAGCTTGCCGCGCATGATGCCGCCGGTAAAAAGTACATCTTCGACTCGCCCGAACTCTTTGCGCTGCAGACGATCGAGGGCGGTGACTGCCACAGCGACCCGAAGCTTGTTCTGACAATGACCCAAAACGCCACAGCCGCTATGAATTGGCTGGAATCACAGTCTGACATGACGTGGTTCCACGTCCCGCGTCACTGGATTGATGTGGGCATCGGCGGCCTCTACCCCCGCGGACAGTGGCCGCGTCAGGCTGACGGCAAAACGCCGATCTCTACTTACGATGCCTACATCGCTCCGCTCGCGAAAAAAGTGAAAGCCGCGGGCAGCACGATCTACACCTCTATGAAGGTGACCGAGATCGAACGTGATCCGTCGGGCCGAGTAACCGGCGTGAAAGCCGTTGATGTGAAGGGTGCGCCGCATATCTTCTCGGGTAAAAATGTCATCCTCGCCGCCGGAGGCTACGGCGCCAATCTCCAGATGGTGAAGAAGTACAACAACATCTCCGTTATTGCTACTTCGAACCAGCCCGGCACGACGGGCGAAGTGCTTGAAGCCGCCGTCAAGGCCGGCGCTGCGCTCGAAGGCATGCAGTGGATTCAGATCCATCCGCACGGCAATCCGAAAAACGGAGAACTCGAATCCGCCATTGCCGGCCGTCCGCAGGATACGCCCTACGTGAATAAGCTCGGACTGCGCTTCGTGGATGAAACGGGCCGGCGCGATGAAATTTCTCACGGCATCCTTGAGCAGCCCGGTCAGGTGGTCTACTCGATCTTCGATCAGGAAACCATCAACCAAAAGAAAGTGCGTGACGATCTGATGCAGATTGCCCTCTCGCACGGCTATGCCTATAAAGCCGATACCCTCGAAGATCTGGCCAAAGCCGCCGGCATTGACGAAAAGGGCTTCGCCCAGACCATGAAGGCCTACAACGCTGCCGCAGCAGCTCAGGACACCAAAGGGCTTTCGGTTCCGAAGATTCTGATTGGCATGCCTGTGACAAAGGCACCCTTTTATGCCGTTCCGCTCACGACCACTATCCATCACACGATGGGCGGTCTGCGCATCAACGAAAAAACGCAGGTGCTTGACGACAAAGGCAACCCGATTCCGGGGCTCTACGCCGCAGGTGAAATCACCGGCGGCATCCACGGCGGCAATCGCCTCGGACGCAATGCGCTCACCGACCTATTGGTCTTTGGACACATCGCGGGTCTGGAAGTCACAGCCCATCAAAATTAAGGCTTGATACACCAATCTTCCTGCTGTCCTCGAAGTATTTCTCAATGCTTCGGGGGCAGCTTTATTTTCGCCGCTGGGAGAAGTGCTGCTGCGATTAATGCTGACCGCAGAAATCTTTTGGGAAGCCGAACTTCGTCCAAATCGGCGTCAGATCTGCCGGCACCTGCGGCTGACTGCCCGGGGTCGGACGGGGCGAGCGAGGCGAATGCCAGTCTGACCCCGTGCTCGCGAGGAACCCGTACTGCTTCGCCTTGGCCGCAAAGAGCGCATCATCATCGCGGGTCTGCGAACCCGAGGCCACTTCAATCGCCTCTCCGCCGGCTCCCTGAAAGGCCGTCAGCAGTTCGTCAATCATCCATCCTTCTTTGAGGTTGTAACGCCCGGGGTGAGCGAGAGAAGCCGTGCCGCCCTCACTTTTCACAAAACGCACGGCGTCGCGGATTTCCGGCCATTCAATCTGCACGTAACCGGGTTTGCCGGGCTTGAGGTACTTATCGAAGGCTTGGGCGTAATTGTCCACATAGCCGGCATCCAGAAGCCACTGTGCAAAGTGCGTACGGGAAAGCGATCCCGGATGAACGGCAAGCGCCATTGCGCCTTCAAAGGCCCCCTTGCAGCCGCAGGCCGCAAGGAGTTTTCCCATCCGTTCCCCGCGCTCAATGCGTTTTTTGTCAACGCCTTTGAAGAAAGCCTTGAAGGCTTCCGTATTCGGATTGAGGTTATAGGCCGCCACATGAATCGATTTTTGTCCCCAGCGCGTGGAAATTTCAATGCCGGGCACGAATGCGATGCCAAGGCGTTCGGCTTCTGCACGAGCCTCCTCAATGCCTTTCATCGTGTCGTGATCGGTGAGGCTCATCAGCTTTACGCCGTTGCCGGCACAAAGACGAACAACTTCTGCGGGCGGAAGAATTCCGTCCGACGCATTGGAATGCATATGCAGATCAATAGTCACGACAAAGCTCTTGAAAGACTGGACACGTTTTGCCTCAATTGAGGCAGATGCGTTGCGGTCTAAAAAGTTTATCGATTTAGCCGCACCGCTAAAATACTGAACCTCAGGTTTTTCATTAATAGGTTTCGTCATTGTCATGGATGCTCTCCAAAAACTGCTGTTCCCGCGCGCAAATGTGCGCGGTGAAACGGTTGTATTAGGCGACGCCCTTGAACAGGCCGTCGTCAATCAAAACCTTCCCGTTGCGGCCCGCCGCCTCGCGGGCGAAATGGCCGCCGCAGCGCTTCTCACTGCAGGCGCGCTGCAATTTGACGGGACAGTTGCCCTGCAAATTGAGGGCGACGGTCCCGTTCGCCGTGCCTTGGCGGAAGTGCGCCCCGGCTATGCCTTCCGCGTGATGGTGGAGCTTGCGGCCGGCACGGATCCGGCAAAGCTCGACCCCAACGCCAAGCTCAAAGATCTCGTCAATGTCTCCGGCCGCGGCCGCTGCGCCTTCATTCTCGACAGAGCTCATCGCCCGGCCGATGAGGCGCCGTATCAAGGCGTTGTGGCGCTCGAAGGCGACACGCTTGCCCAAGCGCTTGAAAACTACTTTCGCCATTCCGAGCAGGTGGACACGAAGCTCGTGCTGGCTTCCGACGACAAGACGGCGGGCGGCGTATTCCTGCAGAAAATGCCCGCCGAAGGCGGAAAACTCCCCGCTGACTATGACCCGGAAGGCTGGCAGCGGCTCACGATGTTTGCCGGCACGGTGAAGAGCGCCGAACTGCTTACGCTCTCACCCGAAGACATCAACCGCCGGCTCTTCTGGGAAGAGTCTCCGCTCGTCACGCACGAAGCGGCGCCGCACTTTGCCTGCACGTGCTCTAAAGCCCGCTTCGACGATCTGGTACGTTCACTCGGCCGCGAAGAAGTCGAAGCCATCATCCGAGAAAAAGGCGCTCTTGACGTCGCCTGCCGCTTCTGCGGCGCCAAAGCGCACTACGACGCCATCGACGCCGCAGCGCTCTTCACGCCGGGCGTGCAGACGCAGAAGGCATAACGTTCGTTCTTTCTGAGACTAAGAATGCTCACCAACGGCGCGGGGATGGCTCCGCGCCGTTTGTTTTGCCCGGGGCGTCAATCTACTGACGTCGATCCCGAGCCTTCGGCGCACGCTGGTTCTTGGGCGCGGAATAAAGATCCGACTTCTTAGGCGTAAAGGTCGGTTTAGCCCCTGCGGCAATGTCCGGAGCGTCGACGTCCGGCATGGATGCTGCTGCATCGGATTTACGAGCCACTTCTTCCGTCGTCTCAATGCGGAAGAGAATTTCATTGGGCTTGACCATATTGAGCTCACGGCGGGCGCGCTCTTCAATGGCGTCTTGATTGTTGGCAAGCGAATTGAATTCGGCCTGCAGCGCTTCATTGGTTCGGCGAAGCGATTCATTCTCCTCGCGCTGGGTATTGAGTATCACTCTCAACTCGGACAGTCTACTCCAACTTGCCCGCCCAAGCCACAGCTGGTACTGCGCGGCGCCGATGCCGAGAAGCAGAATGCAGATGAATAAGCGAACCATAGCGGCGTGGAGGCAGTGACTGCTGATTTTGCAGTTCGAAAAAAAACAAACCGGACAGCTCTCTATTGTAGATAGCTGTCCGGTGATGGAAGGTCTTCCCGAGCCTTAAATATGCAGCGCGGCAAGGATCTTTGCTGCCGAACCCGTTATAAACGGACTCCGGCAGGTTTTATGCCCTTCAGCCGCGCAGCGCCTTGAATGCGGTGCGGCCCGGATAGACGGCGGCACCGGCAAGGTGCTCTTCAATGCGCAGCAGCTGGTTGTACTTAGCCATGCGGTCCGAGCGGCTCATCGAACCGGTCTTGATCTGACCCGCATTGAGACCCACGGCGATATCCGCGATCGTGCTGTCTTCCGTTTCGCCGGAGCGGTGCGAAATGACGGCCGTGTAAGCCGCGCACTTGGCCATATTGACGGCTTCGAACGTCTCCGAAAGCGTGCCGATCTGATTGACCTTCACCAGAATTGAATTGGCGATGCCGCGCTCAATCCCTTCCTTGAGGATCTTGGGGTTGGTGACGAACAGATCGTCACCCACGAGCTGAATGCGGTCGCCGAGCGCAGCCGTCAGCTTGGCCCAGCCTTCCCAGTCGCCCTCGGCCATGCCGTCCTCAATCGAGACGATCGGGTAGCGGCCGCACCAGTCGGCAAGCACACCGATCCAATCTTCAGCGGTAAGCGAATCGCCCGTGGACTTCTTCATCACATAGCGGCCGTTGTCAAAAAATTCCGACGAAGCGCAGTCGAGTGCGAGACAGACATCGCGTCCCGGCTCGTAGCCGGCGGCGGCGATGGCGTCCAGAATCAGATCGAGCGCTTCTTCGTGCGACTCGATCACCGGAGCGAAACCGCCTTCATCGCCGACAGCCGTGGACAAGCCGCGGGCATTGACGAGCTTCTTGAGCGCCTGGAAGGTTTCAGCGCCGCAGCGCAGCGCTTCACGGAACGTCGGAGCGCCGACCGGCACAATCATGAATTCCTGCAGGTCGAGGTTGTTGTTGGCATGTGCGCCGCCATTGATGACGTTCATCATCGGAACGGGCAGCGTTACGGCCCCCATGCCGCCGAAGTAGCGGTAGAGCGGCAGACCGGTTTCCTGAGCGGCAGCGCGCGCCACGGCCATGGAGACTGCGAGCATCGCATTGGCGCCGAGACGGCTCTTGTTTTCCGTGCCGTCCAGATCAATCATCAGACGGTCAATGTAGACCTGATCGGACGCTTCTGCGCCGAGCACGGCATTGGCGATTTCGCCCGAAACGTTTTCCACGGCCTTGAGAACGCCTTTGCCGCCGAAACGAGCCGGATCCTTGTCGCGGAGTTCAATCGCTTCGCGCACGCCGGTAGAAGCGCCCGAGGGAACCGCCGCCGTTGCGACAACGCCGCTTTCAAGCCAAACTTCCGCTTCAACGGTCGGATTGCCGCGGCTGTCGAGAATCTCACGGCCGATGACATCGATAATGGCGCTCATGTATGTGCCTCTCAGATCTATTAACGAGTGGAAATGATGGTTTGCTTGACGGCGCTATTCAGCCCGTCAGGCTTGGGTTGATAAAGAGCTCTCCGGCACCGCACTCCTTTGGATCAGCGAGCCGGCAGGAAATCAGGACGCAAAGCTCTCTTCAAGGTAGGGATGCGCCTTAACCAGACGATCGATCTCAACGAGCTCAGCAAGGAGCTCCTTCATGCGATTGAGCGGAACGGCATTGGGGCCGTCAGAGAGCGCCTCTGCAGGATTCGGATGCGTTTCCATAAAGAACCCCGCAACGCCCACTGCGCAGGCCGCGCGCGCGAGCGGCGTCGCGCGCATCTGATCTTGAATTTTTCCCCCGCAAAGGAGACATCCTATGGATTCCTATGAAAAATCCCTGCAGACGCTGGAGCTGCCGGCCGTGCTGGCGCTGCTGGCTGCGCAGGCCGTGAGCGAAACGGCCCGCACGCAGGCCATGGCCCTGCGTCCGAGCGGCGACCGCGCCGTGGTGGCGACCCGCCTCGGCGAGACGAGCGCCGCCGCATCGATGATGGTCGTCAAGGGCAGCCCGTCGTTTTCCGGTGTGAAGGACGTACGCGCGGCGCTGCAGCGCGCGGACATGGGCGGCGCGCTCAACACGCGCGAGCTGCTGGATATCGCGGGCGTGCTGCAGGCGGCGCGTTGCGTGCGCAGCTACGGCACCGGCGAGCGGCAGGACAAGACGAGCATCGACTACCTCTTCAGCGCCCTGCAGGCCAACCGCTTTCTGGAGGAGAAGATCTTCACCTCCATCACCGGCGAGGATGAGATCGCCGACAGCGCGTCGAGCGAGCTGGCGTCCATCCGCCGGCTGATCCGCGCCGCGAGCGCGCGCGTGCACGATGCGCTGCAGAAGATCATCTCCTCGCCGAGCTATGCCAAGGCGCTGCAGGAGCCGATCATCACCATGCGCTCCGAGCGCTATGTCGTGCCGGTCAAGGCCGAGCACAAGGGCGCCGTGCCCGGCCTCGTGCACGACGTGTCGGCCTCCGGCGCGACGCTGTTCATCGAGCCGATGGCCGCCGTGAAGGCGAACAACGAGCTGCGGGAGCTGCGCGCACGTGAAAAGACGGAGATCGAGCGCATCCTCGCCGAGCTCTCGGCCGAGTGCGCCGCGCACCGGGAGGACATCTCGAGCGACTTTGACGTGCTCGTGCGCCTCGACCTCATTTTTGCCAAGGCAAAGCTCGCCTACCAGCTCGACGCGATCGCGCCGGAGCTGACGGACAAGCACCTGCAGCTGCGCCGCGCGCGCCATCCGCTGCTGCCGAAGGACACCGCTGTGCCGATCGATGTTTCGCTCGGCGGCGAATTTGACACGCTCGTCATCACCGGCCCGAACACCGGCGGCAAGACCGTCACACTCAAGACCATCGGTCTGCTCGCGGCCATGACGCAGTGCGGCCTGCACATCCCGTGTGCCGACGGCAGCACCATGCCGGTGTTCCACGAGATCATGGCCGACATCGGCGATGAGCAGAGCATCGAGCAGTCGCTGTCCACGTTCTCGGCGCACATGACGAACACCGTGCGCATGCTCAAGGAGTGCGACGACCGGTCGCTGCTGCTGTTCGACGAGCTCGGCGCCGGCACGGACCCGGCAGAGGGCGCGGCGCTGGCCATCGCCATCATCGAGCACGCGCGCAAGTGCGGCGCGCTCATCGCCGCCACGACGCATTATACCGAGCTCAAGGTCTACGCCACGACGCAGCCCGGCGTCATGAACGCCTCGTGCGAGTTTGACGTGGACTCCCTGCGCCCGACGTACCACCTGCTCATCGGCATCCCCGGCAAGTCCAACGCCTTTGCCATCTCCGAGCGGCTGGGCCTGCCGCAGGAGATCATCGACGACGCGCGCAGCCGCGTCAGCACCGAGAGCGCGAGCATGGAGGCCACCATCGAAAAGCTCGAGCAGGTGCGCCAGCTCATGGAGCGCGACCGTGCCGAGGCGGCGCGTCAGCTGCGCGAGGCGGAGGAAAACCGCCGCAAGTCCGAGCGCCTGAAGGCGGAGCTCTCCGTCCGGCTGGAAAAGGCGGACGAGAAGGCCCGCCGCGACGCCGAGCGCATCATCGGCGACGCGCGCCGCACGGCGGACGAGGTGATGCGCGAGCTCGACGCGCTGCGCAAAATGGAGAAAACGGACGCCGACCACCACCGCGCCAACGACGCGCGCGCCGCCCTGCGCCGTAAGCTGAACGTGGCCGAGGACGCGGCCGCCGCCGCGGCGCACCCGCAGCCCAGGGAGAAGAAAGTCTCCGCCCGCCCGGTGCGCGTGGGCGACACCGTGCAGCTGCGCAAGATGGGCGACATCAAGGCGACCGTCACGGCCATCTCCGCCGACCGGACGCTGACCCTGCGCGCGGGCATCATGAACGTGACGGCCAAGGAACAGGACGTGTACCTGCTCGAAAACGAGAAGCCCGAGGCGCAGAAGTTTGCCGCCGCGCACGCAGCCAGCCTGCGCAATGTGGCCGCCGAGTCGGAGATCGACCTGCGCGGCATGGACACGATGGAGGCCGTCGCCGCGACCGAGCGTTTCCTCGACAACGCCGTCATGGCCAAGCTCGAGAAAGTCACCATCATCCACGGCAAGGGCACCGGCGCGCTGCGCGCCGCCGTGCAGCAGTCGCTGCGCAAAAACAAGGCCGTCAAGTCCTACCGGCTCGGCCGTTACGGCGAGGGCGAGAGCGGCGTGACCGTTGTCGAACTGAAATAAAAACAGAAAAACCCGGCGAAAAAACGCTGTGCAAAGCAACAAAAAAACGAAAATCGGTTGACGATGCTGGGCGTTTTTGATAAGATGATACAAGCATAATAGTGCATAAGGAGTGGAGAAAATGATCACGAAAGAAGCAGTCATCAACAACCTGGAGGGACTCCATGCACGGCCCGCGGTCTTTTTTATCCAGAAGGCAAACGAGTTCAAGAGCAGCATCTGGATCGAGAAAGACGAGAGACGCGTTAACGCCAAGAGCCTTCTCGGCGTCCTGTCACTTGGCATCGTGAAGGGCTCGACGATCACCCTCGTGGCCGACGGCGCCGACGAGCAGGAAGCGATCGATACCCTGACCGCACTGATCAATTCCGATTTTTCCGAGTGATCCCAACAACATGAAACCGAAACAGGGGCGTGTCATCAGCACGCCCCTGTTTTCCTGACCGCAGATTTTTTTCGGCATCGCAGGAGCAGACTATGGAAAAACTCCGACCCGAGCAACTGCGCGAAAAGGCCAATATGCTCCCACTGCTGCCGGGCGTGTACATCATGCTCGACGAGCACGGCGAGGTCATCTATATCGGCAAGGCGAAAGCGCTCAAAAACCGCGTCACGAGCTATTTTCGCGGCGAGCACCTGCCGAAGGTGGCGGCCATGGTCGCGCACGTTGCGGATTTCAATGTCATCGTCGTGCAGTCCGAGTTCGAAGCGCTCGTGCTCGAAAACTCGCTCATCAAGCTGCACAAACCCAAATACAACATCCTGCTCAAGGACGACAAGGGCTATCCCTTCGTGCGTCTGGACGTGACGCAGCCGTACCCGACGTTCTCGCTCGTCAATCATACGGAGAAGGACGGCGCGAAGTACTTCGGCCCCTACGGCGGCCGGAGCATGACGGCCGAGATCATCGACACTGTATGCAAGACGCTGCGCCTGCCGACGTGCACGCGCCGCTTTCCGCGCGACATCGGCCGCGCCCGCCCGTGCCTGAATTACCACATGGGCACCTGCGCGGGCTACTGCCTGAAGGACGTCACGCGCGCGGAGTACCTCAAGGCCATCCGCGAGGCCGAGATGATCCTCGACGGCCGCACGGCGGAGCTCACGGCCGAACTGACCGAGCAGATGCAGGCTGCGGCCGATGCGCTGCGGTTTGAATACGCGGCGTCGCTGCGCGACCGGCTGCGTGCCATCCAGGGCCTGCAGAACCACCAGCGCGTCATCGCCACGGCCTACTCCGACACGGACGCCGTCGGCTTTCAGCGCGGGGCCAAGTGCTGCTTTACCGTGCTGCACTTTACGGACGGCAACCTCACCGGCAAGGACAAGTCGTTTCTCGACGAGCCGATGGAGCCGGACGGCGAGGCGCTTGCCGCGCTCGTGCAGCAGTATTACGAGGGGCGTGGCGCCTATCCGCGGCAGGTGCTGCTGCCGTGCGCGCTCGAGGGGCAGGAAGCGCTCGAGCGCCTGCTCACCGAGGCGGCGGGGCACAAGGTCGCGCTCGCCGTGCCGCAGCGCGGCGACAAGTGCCGCCTGACGGAGATGGCGGCGAACAACGCGCGCGAGGAGATCCTCATTGCGACGACCGCGGCACAGCGCAGCCTCAAAACGCTCGAATGGCTTCAGCGTGCGCTGGAGCTCGACGCGCCGCCCGAGCGCATCGAGGCATTTGACATCTCGAACCTCGGCGATACCGGCATCGTTGCCGGTATGACCGTGTTTCAGCACGGCCGGCCGCGCAAGTCGGACTACCGGAAGTTCCGCATCCGCACGACGGACGGGCAGAACGACTACGGCGCCATGCACGAGGCGGTCACGCGCCGCTTTCAGCACTATGTGGACGGCGATCCGGGCTTTTGCCCGCTGCCGGATCTGCTGCTCATCGACGGCGGCGCGGAGCACGCGACGGTCGCACAGACGGTGCTCGACGGCTTCGGCCTGACCGTGCCGGTGTTCGGCATGGTCAAGGACGACCGCCACCGCACGCGCGCGCTCATCACGCCCGGCGGGCATGAGATCGGCATTTCCGCCAACCCCGCGGTGTTTGCCTTCATCGGCACGATCCAAGAGGAGACGCACCGCTTTTCCATCGACTATCAGCGCCGGCTGCGGCGCGAGAGCCTCTCGTCCGAGCTCGATCAGATCCCCGGCGTGGGCGAGAAGCGGCGCAACGCGCTGCTCAAGGCGTTCCGCAGCACAAAGGCCATCCGCGCGGCTTCGTATGAGGAGCTGTGCGCGGCCGTTCCGGCGGGTGCTGCCCGCGCGGTCTACGACCACTATCACCCGAAAGGAGAACCGCCATGCGTGTGATCACAGGTACGGCCCGCGGCCGCAGGCTGCGCGAGCCGGAGGGAATGGCCACCCGTCCCACGACCGATAACGTCAAGGAATCCATGTTCAACCTCATCCAGTTCGACATCGAGGGCCGGCGCGTGCTCGACCTCTTTGCCGGCACGGGCCAGCTCGGCATCGAGGCGCTCAGCCGCGGCGCGCGCAGCGCCGTGTTCGTCGACGAGAGCCGCGCCGCCGTGCAGCTCGTGCGCGCCAATCTCGCACTCTGCCGCCTGCAGGGCGACGTGGTGCAGGGCGAGTCGCTCGGCTACCTGCGCACGTGCGGAAAATTTGACCTGATCTTCCTCGATCCGCCGTATGATACGGGATTGCTTGACAAAGCACTTGAAAATGTTGTACAGTTTGACATATTAGCTGAGGGTGGTATAATCGTGTGTGAGAGCCGCCGCGAAAAGGTGCTCCCGCAGCTTCGAGCGCCGTATCATCTGCTCACGGAGCGCAATTACGGCAAGATCAAGCTCACGCTCTACGGAAAGGGAATCCACGCATGAAAACAGCGATTTACCCCGGCAGCTTTGACCCTATTACCCTCGGCCACCTGAACATCATCCGCCGCGCGTCCGGCATTTTCGACCGCGTCGTCGTGTGCATCATGCCCAACGCCGGCAAGCTGCACCCCATGTTTACCCGCGAGGAGCGCGTGGCGCTCGCGCGCCGCGTCGTCAGCCGCTTCCCCAATGTGGAGGTGGACACGTTCGACGGCCTGCTCGCCGAATACGCCAAGACCTTCCCGGAGGGTGCGGTGATCGTCAAGGGCCTGCGCGCGAACACGGACTTTGAAAACGAGTTTCAGATGGCGCTCATCAACAAGAAGATCAATCCCGAGCTGGACACCATGTTCCTGACGGCCAGTCAGAAATATACGTTCCTCAGCTCGTCGGTCGTCAAGGAGCTCGCGGGCTACGGCGCGGATCTGACGCCGTTCGTCCCGTGCGAGATCATTGACGATGTGCACGAACGCGCGACGCGCGGCGAATAAACCCGTTTCAGATCGACTTTTTCACCGGCACTGCCGGAACACGCTTTGGGAGGAAACAAAATGGACAACGAAGTCATGGAACTCATTGACCAGCTTTATACCATGGTGTCGGAGGCATGGGGCGTGCCGCTCGGCAACGAAAAGTGCATCGTCGAGCGCGACCAGGTCCTCGAGATCCTCGATGAGATCAAGACCGCCATGCCGGTGGAGCTTTCCGAGGCAAAGCGTTTGGTCTCTGCCCGCGACGAATTCATCAACAACGCCAAGCGCGAGGCCGAAGGCATCCGCAATCAGGCGGAGGAGCGCGCCCGCGCGCTCGTGGACGATCAGGAGATCGTGCGCATCGCCAAGGCCCGCAGCAACGAAATGCTCGCCTCCACGCAGGCCAAGGCCGACGCGCTGCGCCGTGCCTCGAGCCAGTTCTGCGATGAGGCGCTGCGCCGCACGGAGGAGGCCATCTCCGCCGCGCTCGGCAGCGTGCAGCAGGCGCACGCTGCGTTCCAGAACGTTGCCGGCAGCACGGCTGCGCCCGCCGCTGCCCCTGCAGCCAGACAGCCGGAGATCCGCTTCGAGGGCGAGGAAGCCCCCGAGGAGGAAACCAACTGACCTGCTTTTCCTGCACATCCGCACCGCCGCCGGTATGTCCGGCGGCGGTGGTGCGTTTTGCCGAAATTTTTCCCCGCCGGGCGCGCTTTGGGCGCTTCCGGCGGGGACTTTTTCACGCTTCGGCGGCACATCTTGTGCCGCCGTTTTCCTTTTTTCGGCGGGGAACGCAAATGCTTGTGGCCGGAAAAACCACAGTCGGCTTGACAGAATTGTCGGAAATTGCAAGAAAAAGGCGGGAATTTCTCCTTGCAATTTTTCCATCCTGCCACTATAATGAGGATTGCACGTGGGGCGAAGTGGTTTAAAAAGCATCAAAAACCCACGCATGGGGCGCGAAAGTGCACGATTTCGGAGAAGGGGGGATGCAGCATGACCGGTATCTATCAGCATACGCTTGACGCCAAAGGCCGTCTGTTCATCCCGGCCAAGCTCCGTGAAGAACTGGGCGACACGTTCTATGTGACGGTCTCGCCCGAAAAGTGCCTGTCGGCCTACAGTCAGGAAAACTGGAAGGCGATCTCCGAGAAGGCGGCGGCCATGACCAATCTGCAGCAGCGCAAGGTGCGCCCGCTGTTCGCGTATGCGGCCCGCTGCGATCTCGACGGACAGGGACGTATCCTCCTGCCGCAGCACCTGCGTGAATTCGCCGGCCTGACCAAGAGCGTCACCGTGGTCGGCAGCAACAACCATGCGGAGTTCTGGGATAGCGCGCGCTGGGATGAGATCTGCCCGCTCGAGGCGCTGCCGGAGAACATCGCCGCCGTGATGGAGGAGCTGGATTTCTGATGGACGCCGGACATATCCCCGTGCTGCTGCACGAATGCATCGACAACCTGAACATCCGCCCCGACGGCATTTACGTGGACGGCACGCTCGGCATGGGCGGCCACTCCGAGCAGATCGCCGGCCGCCTGACGACCGGAACGCTCATCGGCATCGACCGCGACGAGACAGCGATTGCGCGCGCCGGCGCGCGGCTGGCCCCGTTCGGGGAACGCGTGCAGCTCGTGCACGGCAACTTCCGCGACACGGCCGCCATTCTCGACCGCCTCGGCATCGACGCCGTGGACGGCATGCTCTTTGACCTCGGCGTTTCCTCACCGCAGCTCGACGAGACGCAGCGCGGCTTTTCGTATATGCACGACGCGCCGCTCGATATGCGCATGGACGCGACCAGCGGCCTGAGCGCGTGGAACGTCGTCAACGAGTGGCCGGAGAATGAGCTCAAACGCATTTTGTATGAATACGGCGAGGAGCGCTATGCGCCTCGCATTGCCGGGGCGATCGTACGCGCCCGGGCGCAGCGGCCGATCTCGACCACGCTGGAGCTGGTCGATGTGATCCGCTCGGCCATGCCGGGCGCGGCGCTGCGCGAAAAGCAGCATCCCGCCAAGCGCAGCTTTCAGGCGATCCGCATCGCCGTGAACGACGAGCTGGCGGCGGTGCGCGAGATGATGGACACCGCGCCGGACAAGCTCCGCGTCGGCGGGCGGCTGTGCGTCATCAGCTTTCATTCCCTCGAGGACCGGATCGTCAAGACCGGCATCGCCCGGCGGGAGCACGGCTGCACCTGCCCGCGCGAGGCGCCGGTGTGCACCTGCGGCTTTGTGCAGACGCTGCGCAGCGTTTCCCGCAAACCGATCCTGCCCGGCGAGGAAGAACTGGAGTGTAACCCGCGCGCCCGCAGCGCGAAGCTGCGCGTTGCCGAGCGCGTCTGAGAAAGGAGCCGATCATGGCATCTCCTGCTTCGAAAAAACGCAATACCGCGCCCATGGACGGCAACGCGGCGTATGACCTGCACAGCACGGCTGCCGAAGAATACCGGTACAGTGCGCCGGTCGAGATGCCGCACGCTCCCCGGACGACGGAGGCCGTCGTCCCGGAGTCCGTTCCCACCCCCAAGCAGGCGATCGCCCCGCTGGCCGTGCTCGGCTTTGCCATTGCCGCCGTGCTGATCGTCGTGTCGCTGGTCGCGCGCGTGCAGCTCTCGCAGGCGTCGGCGGAGGTCTCGGCGCTGGAGGATCAGTATACCCAGCTGCAGGAACAGCAAACGCGCCTGCGCATTGATTACGAGAGCGCGTTCAACCTCACGGAGATCGAGGATTACGCCATCCACGAGCTCGGCATGCAGAAGCCGCGCAGCGATCAGCTCTATTATATCAGCAGCGACGCCACGGACACGGCGGTGGTCCTTGACCAGAACGCGGCCGAACCGCTGAGCCTTGCCGACCGCCTCGGCGATTTCTTCTCTTCCATTTTGGAATATTTTCGATAAGCCAGCCTGTATGATAGTACTATCCCCGCAGGAACAAGGAGACAGACATGGCGAATGAAACTTCCGGGCGCCGGGATAACCGCGTGCCTTTTCGTGCAAGTACTAAAACACCGAATATCATGATGCTCCGCCGCACACGCTTCCTTTTGATTGTGTGCGGCATCCTTGCATTTGCTGTCCTTGGCATCAAGCTGTTCAATGTCATGATCGTACACCATGACGAGTACGAAAAAATGGCGATCGACCAGCAGGTGCGCACGACGGAGATCACGGCCTCGCGCGGCGCGATCTACGATACGAACGGCAAGATCCTGGCCATGAACGCCTCGGTCGATACGATCTTCATCAGCCCGGCCGAGATCGTCAAGAACAAAGAAGATCCGCAGCTGATCGCGCGCGAACTTTCCGAGATCCTCGACGTCGATTATGATAAGATCCTGGCCATGACGAAGAATACCGACCGCTGGTATGAGGTCGTCAAGCGCAAGGTCGAGCCGGAAGTGTCGGAAAAAGTGCGCGCGTTCAAGAAGGAGAACAACCTCACCGGCGTGAAGATCGAGCCGGACACGAAGCGCTATTACCCCTACGGCAATCTGGCCGCGCACGTCATCGGCTTCGTCGGGCAGGACAACAACGGCCTCTACGGCCTGGAGCAGCGCTATGACAGCTATCTGACCGGCAGCGCCGGGCGCATCATCCGCGCGACGGATAACCGCGGCACGGATATGCTCTTTGTCAACTACGAGGACTACTACGATGAGACAAAGGGCGACGACATGAACCTGACCATCGACGCCACGATCCAGTATTACCTCGAAAAGCACCTGCAGCAGGCGGTCGAGGACTACGACGTGCAAAATGGCGCCGCGGCCATCGCCATGGACCCCAACAGCGGCGCCATTCTCGGCATGGTCTCGCTCGGCAACTTTGACCTGAACGACTATCAGAAGGTCAGTGACAAGGATCAGGAGGCCATCGACGCCGAAACGAATCCCGACAAGAAGGCCGAGATGCTCTCCGCCGCGCAGACGAAGCAGTGGCGCAACAAGGCCCTGTCGGACACCTACGAGCCCGGCTCGACGTTCAAGATCATCACGCTGGCCATGGCGCTCGAAGAGGGCGTGGTCAATGAAAATTCGTCGTTTTACTGCGGCGGCAGCACGAACGTGCTCGGCCGTACCGATCCGCTCAAGTGCTGGAAAACGACCGGCCACGGCAGTCAGAACCTGACGCAGGCCATCCAGCACTCGTGCAACGTGGCGCTCGTGCAGATCGGCCAGCTCATCGGCGCGCGCACCTTCTACAAGTACGCCGAGGCGTTCGGCTTCCTGAACTTGACCAGCAACGTGGACAGCAACCTCACCGCCAAGACCGGCATCGACATGTCCGGCGAGAGCGGCAGCATCTGGTGGCCGCGCAGCGTCTTCTGCAACAGCGAAAACTTTTCGCAGCTTGCGGCGGCGTCGTTCGGCCAGACGTTCAACATCACGCCGCTCCAGCTCATCACCGCTGTGAGCGCCTGCTGCAACGGCGGGTATCTTATGAAGCCGTACATCGTCGATTCCGTCACGGACGGCACCGGCGCGCTTATATCGAAAACCGAGCCGGAGGTGCTCCGGCAGGTCATTTCCGAGAAGACGAGCGCGCAGGTGAACGCTGTTCTGGAGCAGGTCGTGTGCGATACGAAGCAGGGCACCGGCAAAAACGCCTATGTTGCCGGGTATCACATCGCCGGCAAGACCGGCACCTCCGAAAAGGTGGCGCAGGACGCCGCCGGCGGTTTCTCGATCCATACGTTTACCCCGGCCTGCAGGCAGGCGAGGGCGATAGCGGGATAGGCGGGACGCTTCCGGTATCCGACCACGACGAACACGGCGTCGAGGGTTTCCCTTTCGAGCATCTCATGGTAGTCGGCGTAGGCGCTCCCTGCGCCAAATTGTTTGGCGAATGCCTGCGCTTTTGGCAGGTCGAGGTCGCAGACGGCGACGAGGTCGACATCGCAGAACTGCAGGGCCGGATAGATGTTCCGAAAGGCGTGGGAGCCGCAGCCGATGAAGCCGGCCCGGATTTTGGGGGTGTCGATAAGCTTGCCCGTAAAGCTGATTTTTTTATCCATGGTCACCCTCCTCGCCGGGTTCCAAAACGGAAAAGTCAGTCTGTCGGTCGGGGGTGTCGAAGACGATGGTCATTACCGCCTCCCCCTCTCCGAGGTTGACGGCGCCGTGATACACCCCGGCGGGAATGGTGATGGTGTCGCCCGGCTCCATGTCGACGCTCCGGCCGCCGTATCGGTGGGCGATGCGGCCGCTCTCGACACGCAGGATTTCGCAGCAGTTGGGATGGATATGGGGCGTGTTGCCGCAGCCGGGCTTCAGGATACAGCGGCCGAGTGTGAGCGTGCCGCTGTTTTGCAGGGCTCCGCCCGCATGCCATTCCAGCCTCCCCCAGGGAAATTCCTCCACCCGGACAGAGGCCTTTTTCAAGACGATAACCGACATGACGCATCCTCCTTAAAAAGTGACCCTTTTCTACATTGTGACATGGATGTCACAATGTTATTATAGGCTATTGCCGTATAAAGCACAAGGGGAGGCACCAACCTTTTCCATATCGCTTTTTTCACAAACTTGGATTAACCAATCTGGTTATTCTGTACATGAGCGGAAACGAAAAAGACCGGTATAATGAAATCAAATACGGACGTACAGGGAGGAACCGCACATGAGTGGAAAATTGAAGATCGGCGTATTCGGCGGC
>ERZ827150.2521-NODE-2521-length-19508-cov-6.499357_pt1 | contig 19508 bp, 20 predicted proteins | sample MGYA00519779_ERZ827150 | MGnify/ENA primary metagenome ERZ827150 (study PRJEB31778, sample SAMEA3449267) | human gut metagenome | biome: human gut; feature: human-associated habitat; material: faeces | place: United Kingdom | collected 2010/2012 ...
TGTCTGTCTGTCTGTCTGTCTGTCTGTCTGTCTGTCTGTCTGTCTGTCTGTCTGTAGCGATTATGTCTTATCTCGTTGAACTTGTCAAGTGTTTTTTTATCTTCTATCGTTAATTTATATTCTTTTAACCCTGTTATCATAAGATATGCTTCAATTTCTTTTCTTTGCAAAGTTTCAATTTCTTTTATTCTTAAAACTTCAATTTCTTCAATATATTTTTCCATATATTCAAAACATATTTTCCCATCTTTTATTGGTAATATTATTTTAAAATCTAAATCTTTCAACTTTGAACTTGATAGCTGATTTCCATATCCAAATTTATTAGCTAAGGTTTTTCTTATTACACTAGCTATATATAACCCTGTTTTATTAGTAAAACTTCTCCCCTTTAATTTTAATGTGTGTACTTTCATCTCAACACTTGCTAAATAAGGATGATAAAAAACATCTCCAAAAAAATTTACTGAAATGAAATTTTCAAAATGTCTTGCTTTATTATTTCCATATGTATCATACATTCCTATTAATCCATTGTTATCACTTTTAGCAGATACTCTTTTTATTCTTCCATCCACTAATTCATTAGCGCTAAGCAATGATCCTGTTCCAATATCAAATAAGTCTCCAATTCTAAAATTTTCCCAACTGCCACCGCTTTTCTTGAATATATTTTCAAACTCTTGCAAACGGTGGCTTACTGTTTTCCCAAGCAATTACCTTCTTTTTTCAAAAGATTATTCACTTTCCATTCCAAATAGTCAGATACTACCTTTTTAAAATCATCAACTTCTGGAATTATATCATTCTTTATATGTTGTTCAAAATTCCAATCATCCCCACTATCTAATATGAAATCTTCTATGTATACTTTATCTATGTCCCATAAATCCTTATCTATCTTCGCATTTTTTCCAGCTTTATATATTTTAATAATATCTCTATACCTTATTGTTGGATTATCAATTTCCTGCAATCCTCTTTTAGTTCTTTTATAACCATCATTTCTAAAATCAATAAATTTCACAGTTTTTTCGTAATCATGTGGTTTTCCAACTTCAAAAATATAAATGCTCGTTTGTACCCCTGCCATAGGAACAAATAAATCTGGTGGCATTTTTATACTAGCTAATAATGTATGATTTTTTAATATCTTTTTATTACTATTAACCGCTTTTCCACTTCCTGCACTATCTTGAATTATAATAGCTCCTAAACCACCATTCATTTTATTAAGTCCAAACTCAATAAAGGGCATTCCATTTTCTTCAAAACTAAATGGTGGATTTAACAATAATCTATCTGCTTTAAAATCTGTATATAATTCTTCTGGTGTTTTAAATGTATTTCCTTTTTGAATATTACTAGAACCATCTCCTCTTAAAATCATATTAGTAGCTGCAAGAGTATACATTTCTGCATTCAATTCTACGCCTAATAACTGATTCCTCTTTATATTTTCTATTTTTTCTAAAGCCTTACTTGTAGACTTACCATAATTTTTTTCTGTATCATCTATCATAACTTCCATAGCACTAATTAAAAAACTTGCACTACCTGTTGCTAAATCCATTACTTTATTATCTTTTCTAATTTCTAATATTTCTGACATCATTTTAGTTACATATGGCGGTGTTAAAACTATTCCTATTTCTTTTCCATCACCTAATGCGTATTTTAGAAACTCTGAATACATTTCCCCCATAATATCTATATGTCCAGTTAAACCATCTATTTTTTTGAATATATTTTCATATATAAATGTGAATATTTGTTTATTAACACTAGATTCACTTTTTAAAAATTTAGCTACCTCTTTATCATTAACAGTTAATTCATCTCGTTGAGAATCCTTGGAAATTTCCTTAAACGATGATATCATCAAATCTCTTTTCTTTTTTTCTATTCCTCTTGCTGTTAAAAACTCTTTTATTTGATCTACTATCAACCTTCCATCTCTTTTACTTTCACTTTGTATTCCTTTTAAATCATCTATCGCTAATCCGTCTTGTATTTTATTTCCTTTATTATCTATAACATCTTGCATAGATAATAACATACCTGATACATACAATACTCTTTGAGGGGCTGTTATATTATGATTATGCATTAATTTATTTAAGCTTTTCGCATGTTTCTGCAATAAAACTTGTCCACTTGTTATAATATTATGTTTTTCTTCATCACTTAATATTGCCTCTTTATAAAATTCTTCAAATATCTTTTCACTTTCTAAAAAGTCTAACGTTGATATATCTTCTAATAATTTATATGAATTAATGGCAGATCCATATACATAATAAACCTTTATAACTACTTCATTCTCATTATTCCCAGCGACTCCTATAGCTATGGTTTCTTTATATTTTTTACTATCTATCATACATCTTGCATAATTCAAAGCTCCATTAACAGCGAACTCTTGAATAGATTTATCATCCTGTTTTATTCCATCCTTGCTTATAGATATTATTTTCTTTGAAAAAAGTTTACTTTCAATAATAATTGGGATTCTATATTTCTCTATACTAAAATCAGGCTTTCCAAAATTCCTTTTACTTTTAGTTTTAGCTGCTCCTTGTAAAGACTCTTTCATATAATCCGACATACCAGACTCAACATTATAGTCTTTTAATTTCTTCAATCCTAAACTCTCTAATCTCTTTTTAATATAATCATTAACATCATCTTCTAATTTCCACATTTCCCCCGAAATTTTCCTCCTTTAATAACATAAAAATTAGTGTCTAAGACTTTATATTAGATATACTCTTTTGTACTAAATAAAAAATTACATAAAAATACTTTTAATGATATTTCTATATAATTTAAACTTATTTTTAATAATTCGCTTTTATTTTACACAATATTGTAAATATTGTCCATATAAATAAAAAAGGTCTCATAAGTAAGATTTCTCCTGCCCACTAGATCATATATTATGCTATTTCATTTATGAATTTAGAGATTACTCTTACCATCTTGAATTTTAGGAGAACATAAGCTATAATAACCTTGTGAGGGGTGGGGCTTATGCTCTGCCTTTTATTTTATTTTAACTTACCATAAACCCTTTCCATAGCTTCTTTAGTTATAAGTGTTATCCTTCCAGCCTTTCTGTAATCTACACCTAGAATAAATTTTTTAGCTTTTATAGATGCTCTTATAGCTCCTTCTGTAATCCCCCATTTTTCTGCTGCTTCATTTACTGTCATAACATTATATATTTCAAATGTTACATTCTCTTTAACCTCTGAATTTTCACCATTTTCAGGATTATAAATAATAGCATTATCCTCAATTCTATATTCGTAATCACCTTCTTCTTTATTTATGCACTTAACATATCCTACTACTGATAAATCTTCTGTCAAATCATATATACAAGGACCATCTTTTACATCTTCCCATACTGTAGAATTTTCAAATAAAAAATCCCTTGTTTCCTCTGATAAATCTCCCCATCTAACTCCAATTAATTTATTCATAATTTAAACCTCCAGTTTTTATTTGCTAGTTTTAAAGAGACTAGCAACTCTTATTATTAAAATCCATTTTTATCTTTCATATGCTTATAGAAGCTATTTGCATAGTATTCATCATCTTTTGATTTTCTTCTATCCATATCTTCGATATCTTTGTTTAATTCAACTTTAACTTTTTCTGTTTCTTTTTCGTATAAGTTATTTAACTCTTCATTCATAGCTATTTTTATTTGAGAATTTGCACCTAATTTCTTGTAAAGATTTCTGCTATTTATTACTATAAATCCTCTTGTTAAATAACAATCTGTTCCTCCAAATGCATTTTTTAATACTTCTATTCCGTTTACTGTTAAGTCTGTAACTTCCTTTCCTTCTACCTTAACTTCTACGCTAGTACCTTTTTCTGTTTTATAACTTATCATTTCATTCTCTCCCTCTTTTTGAAGATAAGCTAAACATAATCCTAGTTGGAATTTATAATCAACTCCCGGATATTGAGTTTTAATTTCCTTTGTCATTTTGTGAGCCTTTACCATTAATTCTTTCTTAGTCATTTTAACTTACCTCCATTTATTTATTTCCTTCACCTTATGTATTAATTATACTACGTTTAATCGTAAATGTAAATACTTTTTTAAAATATTTTTACTATTAATCGTAATTTATTTTTCGACAAAATAAAAAAGGTCTAGTAAGTAAGATTTCTCCTACCTACTAGACCGTATATTATGCTAATGAATTTATATATTGTCCTATTACTTTAGCCATTTCATCATGTCCATTCTGATTAGGGTGAATTTTATCATTAGCTGCAAAGTAAACATTATTTGAATCATTTAATGCGTCAAATGGAAGTGCATTTTGCAAATCAAATACATGTACTCCATAGAATTTGCCAACTTCTTTTATTGCATTTCTATAATCATCCATATTTAATTTTGTACGAGGGTTAGCGTTATTCGGTATTAAATCATTAGTTCCATTTATAGGTGTCATTAATACTATTGGTTTATTAGGGAATCTTTCTTTTAAACCTTTTACACAGATTTGTAATGCTTCATAAAAATTGTTATTAGCCAATTGACTGTCATTTTCTTTTAATACCCCAATTGGTGTACCATTGGATAAGTCATTAGTGCCACCCATAAATACAATAACATCAGCATTAACATCCATAGTATTAATTCTTGAGTGCATTGGGTTTTTATCGTGATATTGTGCTACTGTACTACCACTAATACCATAATTTCTAATGTTAGTGAATCCACAATAATTTCTTAATTGACTTGCCCAAGGATTATCTTCTTTGGCTGTTTGATTATTTCCACCTGACTTCATGCCGAATGTAATTGAATCGCCCATACAAGCAACGGTTTTTCCGTGCCACTTACCACTTTTTATCATTAATGCTTGTTCTGATAAAATAGTATCTACATATGTTATTTTACTTCCTGCTTGTGGTGCAAAATCGGCTACTGTATCTGTAATATAATAAATAGTATTATCTACTTGTACACTAACCTCATAAACTTCTATATTATGTTTTTCTTGTTTATTAGTATCATTACCATTTTGTTTAGTTAAACTTATAAATGGTTTTAAGTATCTACAAGTGTTTAATTGAGTACCATTTGCTTCTGCTGTAAATTCCTTTTCTAAAATGAATTCTTTATTACCTACAACTTGGTCTGCTTGTGCTACTATGTTATCATCAGTTAAATTATATCCTGCTATAACATCTCTACCTGAACTATTATTAGCAAATAATCTAAATCCTAATTTAATTGGTAATATTGCTTCTGTTCCATTCTTCACAACAAATTTAGCTTTAACTTTAGCACTATTTACTCTTTTCTCTCCTAAGTCTAAAATAGTTGAGCAAAAGTTTTGAGTATTAGCTTCACTATTTAATAAACATCTATAGTACCCATTAACTCTAGCACCACTATTCTTAAGTGCACCAGTTCCACCAACTCCACTAGTAGCAATTTTATACAATGGATAATCTTCTGGTGCCATTGGTAATGGTAAATCATTAACGTTTCCACCGTTTGCAATATAATTTAAATAATCTACTCTTCTTGACATATTAAATAATTCCTCCATTTTTATTTAATCTAATTCTTATTTTGACATTTATTTTAATTTTTTATTTATACACAATAACCCCATTTTTCATTTATAGAACGGTCTGTAATTGGCATATATCTTCTAATACCTGTACTGGCACTAATCCAACTAATCCAAGTGTATTTGTTAGTTATAACTACATAGTCATAATTTACTGTTTCATTCCTGTAATATTGCCCTGTAATTGGATTATCTGTCCCAACGTAAGGCTTATTTCTAAAGTTTATTGCGTCAACTGTACAAGTAAATACACCACTTTCAGCATACTCTTTAATTGTATATTCTCCAGTAGATGGAGCTGATTTTACAGAAGTTTGTTGTACAGGAGCTTGTTTTACTTCTGCAGCTCCATTTAATTCTGCTTGTACCATATTTAAAAATCTTTGCCACCCCATATCTAAAGTTCTATGAGGGCAATATTTTCCACTAAAGTCTTGATGTTTTCTTATTCTGTCTATTCCCCAACCATATTGTTTTAGTAATTCTGCAACTTCTTTAGCTGCTCTCTTTTCTGCATTGATGAATCTATCTCCACCACTTCTACTGTAGCATATTTCTAATTGTATATAGTTTCTATTTCCTTCTCCATAACCACCATCACCCGTTGCCCACGCATTTCTGTCTAAAGGTAAACATTGAATAGCTTCTACATCATCTACAACGATATGGAATGATACTTCAAGATTATTTCCCTTCATATAATTAGCTTCATTTTGAGCAGAAGCGTCATTTGCAGTATTATGAATACATATACCTTTTGGTGTCATTGGATAAGGGCATTTTATCCCATATTTACTGGGATTTATTAATTGTTGTTTTAACATTTAATCACCTTCCTTTTATTAATTAAAAAAGAACAAGAATTACTCTTGTTCTTTACATCATTGAATCTACTGGTTGATCTACAACAGTTTCAGCAGGTTGTTCTACTGGAGTTTCTTCAACTACTTCTTTCTTAAACATTTCTTCTTTTACAATTTCCTTAACTACTTCTCTAACGATTTTTTCTAAATCCATTTTTATAACTTCCTTTCTAATTTCATTAATTTTATTTATAATAATAGGTGAGATTTCTCCCACCTTTATTACTTTGCTTCTTCAATTTCCTCTTCAACCTTCTTTTCAACTAGCTTATCACTAACTCCTGGAATATATCCACTAGTGCCATTTGTAGGGTCGTTCAACACACCTAAAATTATCGCTATTCCAGTAATAGCTTCTACTATTGCCATAACTTTAGCCGAGTCTACCTCTATACCGAATTGAGCCACTAAGCTAACTCCTAATGCTACCAGTGAGATTATTGTCCCTTTATTGTTTAATCTGTTTAAAATTGATTTTAATGTTTGCATATTACTTTCCCTCCAAATTATCTAATCTTTTATGAGCACTTTTTGTGCTTTCTTCTACTCTAATTAATCTTTCGTTTATATCCGACATATTTTTATTTATGTCTCTTAAATCATATTTAATCTCATCAACTCCACGAGAGACATATTTTATCTCTTGTGCAACTGTCGTAATTCCTTCAACTTCTTCTTTTGTATCTGCTCTAATATCTTTAGTTTTATTCCTTTGAAATGTCATATAGCTTATAATTGCACCTAGTACAGTACAAGCTAAAGCAATACTTACTGTTTCCAATACCTCACTTCCTTTATTTTTATATATAAAAAAGAACTCACATTAAGTAAGTTCTTTCAATTTTATATAATTACATCTATTAAATAACTTAATTTTATTCTTTTTGTAACACTTGTTGTTGCTCCCCAAATATCCATACCAGTTTTATCAATTCCTTTTACACTTAAAGTTATAACATTTCCTTGAGATGAAGAAATTACACTAGCATTATTAAGGAATATTTTCTGTAATGTTTTCCCGTTTGGGTGTCCACTTATAGCGCCCTCGCAATTTATTAAATGTAACCCACTAGTATGTGCCGTGTAATTTTCTGTATCATTTGTAGCTTTAGCGATTGCTATTTTTCCAGTTATAACACCTTGAGACATAACATTACCACCAACATTAAGACCTTTTAAAATAGCATTTATTTCTATAAACATAAAATTACAAGGCTCTATAGTCAATTGCATTAACTCAACTGTATCATTGTTTATAGCACTAGTGCCTTCTATTACATATTTAGGCTCTTTTATATCAACTTCATTTTTTATTATTTCATCTTTTCTATATAACTTCTTAGTATTTGTTGTCGAAACATACTCAACACCATCTAATATAAAATCAGAAACAAAATTATTATATCCAACAAAATTTATGTTTGATATATCATTATTTGTGAATGTTGCATTACCACAAAGTGTAAGTTCTATTTTGCAACTATTAACCACTTTAGAATTATTAAAACAACCTACAATATCAAAATCAGATGTATTATAAAAGTTTTCAATATTGTGATAACCACTACCTCCTATATCATCTAGCCATATATGAACTTTTTTAGGAGCACCACCACTAATATAGTGTTCATATTGATTATTTATCTTATGTCCATTGTTTTCAAAGTAACAACCTAATATAGTTGTATTCCTTGATTTTTTTGATACTATACCTAAATTTTCATTGCTTTCAATAGTACAATTATAGAATCCGTTACCTACAGTTCCTACAGTAGTATCTACTTGTCTTAATTTTACTCCTACTGTATTTCTTCTTATAGAACAACCTATAAAACTATTAGCATTAGCTGAATAATCAAGATATATTCCATAATAATTTGAATGAAATAAACAACCACTGAACACCCAACTCAAAGATGATAATCTAACACCGTGATAACAATTATTAAAACTGCAATCATTAAACTTAATAAATTTAGATTCGTGATGTATACTATCGAGCGTTGGCTCTTGATGATAAACTAAACCTTCAAAAGTATCAATGCCATTTACGATATAATTAACACCATCGAAAGATATATCATTAAATACAATATTATCCTCATCGTGAAACCCTTGCTTTATAAGAAACAGTTGATTTCCAGTGAAGTTAGCTGATTTCTTTATAACTCCACCACCATACACTTCTATAGATGTATTAGTATTTTCGTTTAATCTTTCAATAATGATAGGTCTATCTATCTCATATGTTTGGTCTAATAATATTCTACCTATACCTTTAGTACAAGCGTCTGTAAATGCCCATTGTATTCCATCTGTAATATTTCCTCCTTGTTCTTCTATAATCTTATCTAAGCTATATTGAGGTACTGACGCTCTTTTTTCTAAATCTTTTATTGATAAATCTAATACTCTTCCTTGATTTGCACTTAATGCACTTGTTGCTGAATTACTAAGTAAGTTATTAACTACATCTGTAGGTAGTTTTCCTTTTTTAACCCAACCAGTTGCATTTCTTTTATATACGTTGTTTGTAGTATGATTTATATATAAATCATTCTCTTTATTTCCGTCAGTACTTGTAGGAGGCTCTTGATTGCCTATATAAACAGATACTCCTTTTGCTACACCACCTTCACGGATTAGTCTTTCTGTTTCATCTCTTATTCTACCAGCTTCAGTTATTTTATCATCAAGTTCTTTTAATATAGGTACTGCATTTGAGCTTTTAATTGCTCCATGTGTAACAAGTTTTTTTATTAATAACTTAAATTCAAATGTAGTATTTTGTAAATTTTTATTATCTACTAGAGATATATCTATTAGAGCCATTCCTGGCTCTATTGTAACTTGTTCATCTAGTAAGCAAGTTATTTTATTTTCTTGTATATTTATAGTACCACCATTTTGCTTTACGAAAGTTTTATCTGGTTTAATGACGTTTATAGTTATTTGAGTATTAGTTAAATCTTTCTTAGCGCCATTTTCAAATATAAATGCTTCAAGTCTTATATCGTCATTCTGCTTACATTTTTCTAATAGATAATTTTCTTTTGAAGTATCTAAATTAACTTTTATATAACTGGCCACCTTATCCCTCCTTTTGATTAATATATTTTTCTATATTTGTTCTATATTTCTCTTTTAATATTAATTTTTTATCTACTATTTTAAACTTTTCAATATTATTTAAAACATATTCATCTTTTGCTAAAACTATAAAATCTATTATCTTATTATAATCTTCTTCAAAATCTGAATAAAATTTCATATCTTGTATTCCTGTAGCTTTATTCACTATATCGCCAGTTCTTTTCATATAGAATAAAGTCATCGACCTTTCCATTTCTTCTAATGTCATCTAAACACCCCCTAAGCTAATACTACATATGTTACTGTTATTCCTGTACTTCCTGCTAAACTTCCATTTGTTGAGTTTCTCCAGTCTGCGTTGCCATGCACCTTAAATGTTCCATTACTTGTGTTTCTTTCTGTATAATAACAATTAAGCCAATAAAGAACATATTCTCCATCTCTTTTAACATTTTTAGGACTAACAATAACCTCAAAATCTTTCCCTCTGAATTCTTCGGGTAAAGTTATTAGATTTCCAACTTGTACATTTGCATTTGTTGAAACTTCACCTTTATAAGTTAGCGAATGATAGGCCTTTGAAACTGAATCTTTCTGCCAGTAAAAGCCATTACTTCCCATTATAGCTTTTCCTTGATTATTATTAAATGTAACTTCTACACCATCTTTATTTATAAGAACTGCTCCGTCATTTAGAGATAATCCGTTGTTAGGGTCGTATTTTAAAGCTCCATTCCCATAGCTAAATGTTCCATCATCTAAATTAAACCAAGATAAACCATTTTGACTTATTAATGTTCCAGCCATTATAAAGTCAGCTATGAATCCCGCTCCAGTACCAAATGTTCTATAATCCCAGTCTTCGGTTCCTGGTTTATATGAGTTAGCTATCATAAAGCCTAATGTACCTATCGCCAAGCTTCCGAAGGTCTTTGAATTTGGTACTCTATCCTCGAATATCATCCCTAAAATGTCTTGTGGTTGTGCTACATCTTTTAATGCTTTAAATTGCGTTTGTAGTGCATCTATAGTGCCACTTAGTAGATTAGCTCTTACTGTTCCATCTTTATTGGTTATGCTATTGATTTTTTGTTGTATATCGAATTGGTCTTTTATAAAATTATTAACTACATTTCCTAATTCAATAGAAATATATTCCCCTGTTAGCATATCTTTTTCAAAATCAACTAATCTTGCTTTAACATCAATGTCTAAGTGAGGAATATAGCAAGTAACTGTATCACCTTTATTTAATTTTAAAAGGTCTTTAAAGTCTTTATAATATGTTGTATTAGATAGGTTTATCATATCAATTTTATAATTTACTAAAGGCTCATCTATTCTTGTAGCAAATAATTCTTCACATTTTTTAATTAATTCTTGCCTAGCTTCATCTATTGTATCGAATCCTTCTGTATTATTTTCACCTTTTACTTTCACGTCAGAAAACTCTATAACCCTCATTCTAGGGTGGGTGTATTTATTAATTAGAGGACTATCTACCCAGGGAGTATCACCTTCTAACATAATACCATCAAAGCCAATTGGGATTATTCTAGTTACAACTTGGTCTAAATTGATATTCTCTTCAATTTCATTTAAGTTATAGCCAAATTCTGCTCTAATTCCATTATCCGAGCCAAGTCTTTCATAGAAATATACATCAAAGTTTTCGCAATAAAATTCTCCACCCCATCTATTTATGAAAGAGTTATCGTTATTGCTTAATAAAGCTTCTACAATATTTTTTCTAACATAATAGGCCGTACTTATAGTCGATATATCAGAATGTCCTGTAAATCCAGTATTAGCTAAAATATCATCTAGTGCTGATTTTCCAGTTTTATCGGTAGGTCTAACATCTAGTAGGACTGTATTAGCTAAATCAAAAAAAATAGGCCTAGCATAAGCTACAACCTTATAAAGAGATTTTATTACATTGTATATTCTAAATAACTTTTTCTTTCCATTATCTTGTACTGCTACTACATTATCAAATTGGATATATTTCCATCTTTCCTCTTCATCTAAAAAGTGTTCAATGTATAACTCATTTTCCGAATCTTTATACGTGCATGCAGTAGGCTTTAGAGTTATATCTCCATTTGCTTTAAAATTTGTATTGGTTTTAACGTATATTTGAATCATTACACACACCTCCAGTTAGGTGTTATAAAAATACGAAAATTTCCTGTCCATTCAAAAGTATTTTCTCCTTCTTTCAGGTATAAATCTTCATAATTTCCAGTAAGAGTTGTATTGTTAATAATTCCTTCTCTATAACATAAGCCTTTATCTGTATCTATTATTAATTCTTGCCCTACATTAACTTTTATTAATTTATTATTAACTGTTAGTGATAATTCTCCATTTCCTACTATTCGATAAATAGGTCTTGATACTTCATACTGATTATTAACTAGATTGTTTAATTCTTCTTCTTCTGTATTAAAATAAGTGTAAGGATCACAAGTAAAAACACAATTAAATTTCCCTAATCTTTTCATATCTCTTGTAGGAGTTTCTATTGTAACTTTATTAACTTTATAAAACACTTCTAAATCATCACAAAATTTAAGTTTCCCATCTCCATTTGACAGTAACCATCTTTTAATATTTCTCCAATCCTTATCCCATAAATTAGAGTGCTTTGATATAAAGTTAAAACCAACGGGAATTTCTATATCACTATAACCTTTTTCACGATATAATGTTTTCCCTCCAGGCACTTTTACAGTTTCATATTCCATCACAGGACTAGGCTTAGGAGGTCTAGCAACTATAAGTAAATTTACATCTAAATTTGTTCCACTATTGTATACTAAAAAATATTTACGCAAATCCTAAACCTCCTTTACCTATTCTGTAATTAGATGTACTTCTATCCATTTTCTTTATTACTTTTTCAGTAACAAATTTGTCGATTTGGTCATTTCCTATATAGACCTGTACTGCAATATCTCCAGTACTATTATTGTTATTTAAACCTAGAATTGCTTTAGCAGTTTGCATAGCAGTATCTTTTATCATATTTTCGCTTTGTAGATGATTTTTAATCTTAGTACCTCTAGGTAAGTCTATTACTTCATAACCTCTTTCATTTATTGCAGTTAATCCACCTTGGAAGTAATTTGTTCCAAGTGCATTAGTAACCATTCTACCCCCAACCATTCTGTCGGTGTAAGTTACTGAAGCAGTTTTAGGCTCTGGCAACCAACTCTTCCACCATTTAGATAATTTATCCCATGCACCAAGAATTTTTCCAGTTTTATCATCTACATCTTTTCTTAATGATTCGTTCATTGAAAATATTTTATCAACTGCCTTTTGCCTTGTTTCCTCGGCTGCATTAACAATTTCATCTCTTTGTCTTTTAGCGTCCTCTATCATTTTATTAGCTTGTTCTTCGCTTATAACTCCTGCTTCATCTCTTAACTTTGTTATTGCTGCAATTCTTTTTTCGTATTCTTCATTAGCTAAATTAACTGCTTGTGCTTTACTTTCATTAAGTTTTGCTATATGTTGAGATACCTGTTCAGCAGTTACTCTAGTATCATAATCTTTCATTCTCTGAAGGATAATCTGTGCTTCAATTTCATTATCACTTAATGCTTTTACTGCATTTTCTCTCATCATATTTTGTAATGCAGTAATCTGGTTAACTTCATCTTGTGTCAATGCTCTTTTTTCTTGACTCGCAGTATTCATTATCTGATTAATACTATTCTCATAATTTTGAGTTTGAGTTTTTTTATCTTCATAAAAAGTGCTTGTTTTAGCAAGTATATTAGCTTGTTCTTCTGATGTTAGAGTGCTTTGTATATTGAACATATCTTGTAATTGAGCTATACTATCAGTTTTCTGCTTTTCATATCCTGCTACAACTTGATTACTCATTTCTGAAAATGTTGTTGTTAATTCAGTTTTTATGCCCTCTGATATTTCAGTAGAGTTTAAATATAAATCAAATAAAGTGCTTTTTGCATTGTCGTCCATTTCAACGTAAGATCCAATCGCTTCTTGTGTAGCTTGACTTATTTTAGTTGTAAAAGACATCATTCCTTCTTCGACTTTAATGCCATATTCAGTCATCGCTTCAGAAGAAGTCATTACTTTTTCTTCAAATAAATCAATACTTGGAATAGCTTCTTTAGTTAGTCCTTTATATATTCCATATCCAACACCTGCTATTGCTGCACCTGCTGCAACATATGGTGCTGCTGCTAAAACTACACTTCCTAAACTTGTTGCTAATCCTCCAACTCCTGCAATTCCTCCTGCCGAAGCTGCTGCACTTCCTACTGCTCCAGTTGCTACTTTTGCTGCTCCTAAAGTAGTGGATAATTTACCTGCTATTTTAAGCACTCCCCCAAAGCTTTGTGCTAGTTTTCCAACTCCACCTATAACTGGACCTACTGTTGCACTTAAAGCTGCGAATTTAACTATGTTCTCTTTAGTTGCTGGGCTTAGATTATTAAATTTTTGTATCAAATCCTTTATTACTACAAGTCCATCTTTTACTATAGGAAGTAATTGCACTCCTATTTCTCGAGCCATATCCACTATTTCATTTTTTAGAATTTTAATTTGACTTTCAGTTGTAGCGTACCTTTGACTAGCTTCATTTGTTAATGCAGTATTTTCTTCCCACGCTTTACTACCAATTTCGATGGATTTACTAAATAAATCTCCAGCACTACTTGCTCTTAAAAGTGCGTCTCTTACTCTAATTTCACTAAAACCTAATTCATCTAATACAGTTGCTTTATTTTCTAACTTTCCTAAACCTTCGATAAAATTTATTAATGCTCCAGTTGCATCATTTTTGAATTTATCTGCAAATTCTTCTGTAGTAAGTCCAGCAACTTTAGCAAAATCTCCTACGGATTCAGAGCCACTTTGAATAGCCCTCTGCATTTCTAGCATTACTTTAGAAAAACTACTTCCCCCCGATTCCGCCTCAATACCTACCGAACTTAAAGCAGCAGATAGAGACATAATATCAGCTTCAGTCATTCCAACTTGTTTACCTGCTCCAGCTAATCTCATAGCCATTGAAACTATATCAGATTCAGTTGTGGCCATGTTGTTCCCAAGTGCTACTATGGTTGATCCTAATTTATCAAAATCTTTTTGAGACATTTGAGTAATATTAGCAAACTTCGCAAGTTGACTTGCTCCTTCTTCTCCAACAAGATTAGTTGCATTTCCTAAATCTATTATTGTCCTAGTAAATCCTAAAATGTTATCTTTTTCTATTCCTAATTGTCCTGCACTTTCTGCAACTGCTGCTATATCCTCTGCACTTGAAGGAAGTTCTTTAGACATTTGTTTTATTCCTTCTTCAAGTCTTTTAAAATCTTCTTCAGTCCCATCTACAGTTTTCTTTACTCCTGCAAAAGCTGATTCGAAATCTATTTGTGCTTTTATTGCTGCAGTACCTAATGCTATGATAGGTAAAGTTACAGTTTTAGTTAATGTTGAGCCTATTTTACTAGCTTTATCACCGAAATTAGAAAATTTTTCTCCTGCATTTTTAAGGCTATCTCCAGCTTTGATCCACTTAGAATTTTGAGTTTCTAATTCGACATTAGTTTTATTAAGTTGAGATTGAATACTTGCTAATTGTGCTTCTGTTTCATTTATTTTAACTTTGTAGTTATTAACAGTTTTAATATTCTTATCAACTACATTTTTCTGTTCATTATATTGACTATTTAACTCATCAAGTTGCTCTTTTAGTCTATAAGCGACTTCTGTTTCTTCTCCGTAATTCTTTATAGCAGCTTTATATTTAGCTTCAAGCATTTCTTTATTTTTTTTCATTTCTTGAAGCTTTTTATTATTTTCATCTGCTCTATTACTAGCTTTTTCTATGCTATTTTTATATAAGTCAATTTTATCTTTAAGAGTAGAAGTCTGTTTAACCAAAGCTTGTTGCTTGTATACTAAATCATTTGTACTATTGCCAAATTGCTTTAATCTTTCTCCAGCAAGTTTTATTTCACTTTGTGTAAGTTTATACTGTGCATTTATATCTTTAAGTTTTTTATTATGTTCATTATCATCTATTGTAAATATTGTACTAACTTTTCTTATTGCTTCACTCAATATCTCACCTCCTTAAAAAAGGTCTGAAAAGCTATCTACATATACAGTTTCTTCTTTTTCTTCATCACTTCCAAAGAATACGTCTATAGTTTCGCATATTAATTCTCTTAGATTATTTTTAAAATAATTACTATGCATTTCTTCTAATATTAAAATTTGTCTTAATGTAGAATTTAAGAATTGTTCTTCTGACATTTTCAATTGATGAACTGCAATGTAATAGTAATAATCTAAGTTAAAATCCTTAACATCTATTTCTTTTCCTTGATTTTTTGATTTTTTTTTACTTCTGATTTAACTTGAAATTCTGATACATCTGAAAGTTCTTGATTAAGTAAATCTAAAGTTATATTACTTAATGTTTCAATTGCTTTTATATTAATTAACATATTGTTTTTTATATCATCTTCTGATATTTCTTTATTTGCCATACATCTTATAATAGATGGTAATTTTTCAAAATCATTTTCAAAGGCATATTGATAAATTAATAGAAAAGCGTTTCCATATTCCTTGTGCATTTTTATTAGTGCATTAAAATCTAACTTTAATTCTATTTCTTCATCTTTAATTTTTATTTTGTATGTTTTGATTTCATTTACTAGCATATTTCCTCCAAATTAAATAGGGTAGCATTAAGCCACCCTAAAGTTTATTAAGCTACTGTTGTATATGTTAAAACTGTTTCTGGCAACATTTGTCCAAACATATCTTTTGTACTTGTTATTGTTAATGTATGCTTTGTTGTAGCATCTAAATTTCCACTAGGTTTTACCGTTAAGATTTTCTTTGTATCATCTAAAGCTACTGTTACTGGGATTTCCTTTTGTGCATTATCCTTGAAAGATACTTTATAATCTATTAATTGGTTACTAAATGTTAAAGCAATACTTGATCCAGTTCTCGCTAGAGTTTGAGCATTATTTTGTGGATTAGCATTTGTAAGAGTAAATTCAGTTGCTTTTAATTCTGTTGGTACTACAACTGTTTTTCCCCAAGTAATAGCATGATTAGTTTCATTAAAATTAACATCATCACTTTTTACTGTATGCTTCCATTGTCCATTATTTAACGCCATAAACGTACCATTCAAAGATTGTGTTTGAAATTCGGTTGAGCCTTCTTTAGTCTTTCCCTTGTCCTCTGGGATACGTAATTTCCCTTTAAATAAAGTTAAATACTCCTTAACTCCACCACTCAATGTTTTTTCTAACATTAATGCGATATATGGAGCTTGATCATCTACACTTTCAATAATTCCTCCAGTGGTAGATAATTTCTTTCCTAATAGAGCAACATAATCTTCTGTAAAAATCGAAGTAAAATCTAATGTTAATTCTATTGCTCCTAATGCATTTTCACTTTCCCATAATCTATTTTCAGCATATATACTAGATTCTTCTTCATTTGCAACTATAGAAAACTCTCTCAACCCTTGTAAATATGTTGCTGGAGCATAAATAGGAGTATCTCCATCTTCTTTTAATATAGCGTAATATGCTTTTTCAACACCAGTTGTTATTTTTTTAGATTTTTTAGACATCTTCATTCCTCACTTTCATAATTAAATCTAAGGATATAATGAAAAAGTTTGGTTTTTCCCTCATACAAGGAGCCACCAAACTCTTTCCTGAATCCATTTTCTTGCATAACTTCTTTTATATTTTTTACTATTTCTGTATAACTTCCTTTAGTAAATATATCTACTTGTATACTATAATTAGTTTCTATCTCTTCATTCTCAGCATAAAGGGAGCCTTGCTCACTCAATATCTCATATTCAATATAGGGAGCAGTTGTATTATCTGGGCTTTTCAATAGATATATTTTATTTTCAGCTAAATCAGCTATTCTTTTATCTAGTATTACTTTTCTTATAAATTCTTCTATCATTCAAGCACCTCATTTATTATAATTTTAACTGCTTTATCTGATACTTTATCTACCGAATTACTAAAGAATCCTATATGTTTTTTATTTTTACTAGAGCCAAATTCATTATATATATCCTCTAAAGTATCCCCTTTAACCTCAAAGCCTAAATCTCCATCTATTCTCCTAATACTACTTTTCCATCTTTTTTTCATTCTTCCAGTATTAACAGGAGTGTTTTTAATAACTTCATTCCTTACTATTTCAGCACCTATTTTTAATGCTTTTCTCTTCTTAGTATCAGAAATATTCATATCATCCAAATCTTTAAATATATCGTCAAAGCCTTTTATTTCAATTCCCATTATTAATCACCTGTAATTTTGCTTTTATTTTTAATTCTTTATTTAGATATTTTATATTATCTATCTCGATAATTTCATATCTTTGACCTTTGAAAAGTATATAGCAATTAGCATCTATATTTTTATAGTACCTAGTATAGAAAACTGTTATATTTTCAGATAATTGTTGTTTACTATCCCAATATTCTTTTCCATACAAATCATTAACATCAGCCCAAGATTTTTGAAAAGTAACATATTCCTCTTTAGAAAATCCTTCATTATCGAAGGTATTTTCTAGTCTTTGAAATTCAATTCTATGTCTTAATTGCCCTATATTCATACTACATCACCTTGTGTATATTTGAGTTGTACAAGTATTACTTCTAAAGAAAATGCTATCTTAGTTACATTTTTTCCTACTGTTTCTACTGCTCTATTTTCAAACCAATGGGCCACTAATATTTTTATAGCAAGTTTATAAAGCTCTTTAGTATAATCTTTTGTTATACCTGCATTAGTAAGATATTCTTCTGCTGCAATTTGTAGAGTTTTAACAAAATCATCTTCTTCATTATCATCTAATTTTAGATATATTTTTAATTCTTCTAAATTCATATTAACCTCATAATAAAAAGGTGCATTTAACACCCTTTTAACTATTTAACTTTAATTTCTACGTAACCATTAACAACTGCTTTTTTATCTCTTAAAGTAACATCTTCTCTTTCAATAGCTCTAAATAATGTTAAATCTTCTTCAAAAGCATTTAATCCATCAACCGCTGCTATATCAGAAGCTCTTATACTCATCATTTGTCTGTCCCATAAAACTACTGCTTCATTTAAATCTCCAATTATGAAAGGTATTTTATTATCAGTAGTAGGCATATCACTATTAGGGATAACTTCAATTGGCACTGTTGTTGCTCCAGCTGAAAGTCTCATAGCCATTGGTTGGTTTAAAACTGGTTGCAGTATATACTTGCCATCGCTCGTTTGTAATGTATCAAGATATTGAAGTCCATCATCATTAGTGATTATTTTACTTGTAGCTTTAAACGCTTGTCCTAGAGTTACATTTAAAGCTTTTTTAATATCATCTAATCCATTAAGTTTAACTTGTTCTAAAGTTCCTATAACTTCTAATATTAATTTATTAGATGTAACCCTTGATTCATCACCTATCCACTCTATTAAAGTGTTTGTTATATTTGCATCAGAATCAGCTAAAAGTTCATTTGTTACAGGAAAATACCCTGCATATTTATCAATTTCATATGATATTCTTTCAAATTGTGGTGTATTTTTAGCACCTATTTTGCCACCTTCTCCAACTTTAGCAAATCCAGTTTGTTGAGCTCTAGCTTTAAAAGTTCTTTGTCCTTTATTAGTAGTTACATTTTCAACTCTAACTAAGTCTCTTAAAGATCTTTTAGCGCCTCTATAAGTTTCAATTCTTGTTTGAATATCCTCTGGAACTGTATATCCACCATCTGCAGGAGCTCCTTCTGCCATTTTATTATTAATTCTGAATCCACTTCTTGCTGCATTTGCAAATTCTTTTGTTGAATCTTTTACTTTATTCGTAATTTCTATTACATTACCATC
>ERZ827150.2527-NODE-2527-length-19462-cov-9.793786_pt1 | contig 19462 bp, 13 predicted proteins | sample MGYA00519779_ERZ827150 | MGnify/ENA primary metagenome ERZ827150 (study PRJEB31778, sample SAMEA3449267) | human gut metagenome | biome: human gut; feature: human-associated habitat; material: faeces | place: United Kingdom | collected 2010/2012 ...
GCGATATGCAAACCAACGTTGTTGCTGTTGCATTAAAAAGTTGGTTTGCTATAAAGTATAGTCATATTGCGGATGAAATGCAATCACTTTTGCAAAAGTATGCAGCGAAGAAGCGTTGGGCAGGGCATCAAAAAAGGCTCCTCCGTTTCCGGAGGAGCCGGACAGATTCAGCCACCGAACAGGCCAAAGAAGCTGGTGTGGGTCACGCCCAGGATCAGAAACAGGGCGATGAGCGCAAACAGCACCCCGATGATGATGTCCATCTGATGGACGGTGAGGGGAAAATGATCGTAGAGCTTTTCCTTGGGATTGACAAAGTTCTTGTCGCCGTTGTCAAGCAGGGACTTTTTGCCTTGTTCAAAGTCGGCCCGCTGATCGGCAAGCTCGGCCTGCTCTTGTGCCAGCTGTGCTTCGCGGGCAGCCAGAACGGCTTCGCGCCGGGCAAGCTCTGCCTCGCGCTCGGCAGGGGTGAGGTCTTTTTGTGCCATACTGCACCTCCTGATGGTTGTTGCTTTTATGATAGCACACAAACATGAACAAAAAAAGGGGCCGCCCGCCCAAAAGGCAGACGGCCCACAGAAGAGAGGGCTTACTTCTTAGCCAGGTACTTGCGGATATCAATGGCCACAGCCACGATGATGACCAGACCCTGGACGATGTAGGTGTAAGAGGAGTTGACGTTCATGAACTGCAGAGCGACCTTCATCAGCTCAAAGACCAGAACGCCGACCAGAATGCCAGGCACGGTGCCGACACCGCCGGTGGTAGAAACGCCGCCGATGGTAGAAGCCGCAATGGCATCCAGCTCATAGCCCATTGCAGTGTTGACGGATGCGCCGCCGGACTTTGCAGCCAGCAGGCAGCCTGCCAGACCGAACATGCAGGAAGCCAGGATGTAGATGCGGATCTTGGTGGCGTAAACGTTGACACCGGCCACCTCAGCAGCAGCTTCGTTGCCGCCGATGGCGTACATGTACTTGCCGTGACGGGTCTTGTTGTACAGGAACCAGAAGCACGCGGCCACGACCAGAGCGATCCAGATCAGCACGGGGATGCCGATGATGGTGTTGGAGGCCAGGGAGGTGAAGTTCTTGTTCAGGGAGCCAATGGGGGTACCGCCGGTGTACACCAGGCAGATACCGTAGACCACCTGCTGCATGCCCAGGGTTGCGATGAAGGGCTGCACCTTCAGGTAGCTGACCACCAGACCGTTGCACAGACCGACGATGGCGCAGATGGCGATGACCAGGAGGAACACCACCGGGGTGGGCAGGGTGTGCATGTTGGGGTAGAACTTACCGGCTGCGCCCTCGGTCTGCGCAAAGATGCAGGCCAGGCAGGCGGCAAAACCAGCCAGACGACCGGCCGACAGGTCGTTGCCGGTGGTGATCAGGCAGCCGGAAATACCCAGTGCGATGATGTAGCGGATGGACACGTTCTTGAACAGGTTGATCATGTTCGTGCCCGAGAAGAAGTTGGGATGCATGATGCCGACGATCAGGGACACGGCCAGCATCATCACGATAATGGCGTTGTTGCTGAGCCATTTGGTCACAGCCTTGCCATTCAATTTTTTGGTAGCTTCCACGATAGACAGCCTCCTTATTTACTGATTCGCCGCAGCGGTGGGTGCGGTCTCGAACTGGGTGGCCAGAGCCATGATGTTTTCCTGGGTGGCGTCCTTGCCGTCGATGAAGCCGGTGATGCGGCCGTCGCACATGACCATGACACGGTTGGACATACCAATGATCTCGCTCATTTCGGAGGAGATCATGATGATGCTCTTGCCCTGCTTGGCCAGCTCGGCAATGATGCAGTAGATCTCGTACTTGGCACCGACGTCGATGCCGCGGGTGGGCTCGTCCAGGATCAGCACATCGGGGTTGTTGGCCAGCCAGCGGGCGATCAGGACCTTCTGCTGGTTGCCGCCGGACAGGCTCTTGATCTGGGTCTTGGGGCTGGGCACCTTGATGGCCATCTTTTCCTTATTGGTCGCCACCAGATCCAAAATCTTCTTGTCATCCAGCATGATGGGGCCCTTGCGCAGAGCGTCCAGCGATGCAATGGAGATGTTGTCGGCCACGCTCAGCACACCCATGATGCCGGTTGCGCGGCGGTCCTCGGTCAGCAGAGCCACGCTCTTCCGGATGGCATCGCGGGGCTGCTTGATGTTGACCTCTTCGCCCTTGATCCACACCCTGCCGGAGGTGTGTGCACGCAGGCCAAAGATGCCTTCCATCAGCTCGGTGCGCTGTGCGCCCACCAGACCGGCCACACCCAGGATCTCGCCCTTTTTCAACTCAAAGCTGCAATGGCGGAAGGAGCGCGGATGGATGGAGGTGAAGTCCTCCACCTTCATCATCACTTCCTCGGAGGGGTGGTTCTCCAGCGGCGGGAACAGATTGGACAGCTCACGGCCGACCATCTTGGCGATGATCTGCTCCTTGGTCATGTTGGCAACGTCCCACTTGCCGATGTAATGGCCGTCACGCATGATGGTCACTTCGTCAGCAATGACCTTGATCTCGTCCATCTTGTGGCTGATGTAGACCAGTGCAACGCCCTGCTCCTTCAGCTCACGCATGATGCGGAACAGCGATTCCACTTCATTGGCGGTCAGGGAGGAGGTGGGCTCGTCCAGGATCAGCACCTTGCAGTTTGCGGAAACAGCCTTTGCAATTTCCACCATCTGCATCTGGGCAATGCTCAGGCTGCCCAGCTTTGCGTGGGAATTGATCTGCAGCTTCAGCTTCTTCAGCAGTGCATCGGTATCGGCATACATTTTGCTGTGGTCCACAATGGTGATGGGGCCAATCTTTTTGGTGGGGTAGCGGCCCAGCCAGATATTCTCAGCCACGGTACGGGCCGGGATGGGCTGCAGCTCCTGATGCACCATGGCAATGCCGCGGCCCAGTGCTTCCAACGGGTTCGCAATAACGACCTTTTCTCCCTCGTATTCGATCTCGCCCTCGTCCATCTTGTAAATGCCGAACATGCACTTCATCAGGGTGGACTTACCGGCACCGTTTTCGCCCATCAGGGCCATAACTTTACCGGGGCGGAGCTCCAACTGCGCGTGGTCCAGCGCTTTTACGCCGGGGAAGGTCTTGACCACGCCTTTCATTACCAGACGGTATTCTGACATTCCGCAGAGCCTCCTTATCTTGCAATTTGCAGGCCGCGCGGTGCGTCCTTTCCAAAAGAAGGCGCGTGCGCCCGAGAGAAATCTCGCACGCACGCGCTTTTAAGCTTTTACCAAGCCATAGGACTCACTGCGTACCTTGCAAACGTGAGTTTTGTGCTACAGGAATTAGAGGTACTGTGCTGCGTTCTCGGTAGTGACCTTGACGTAGTCGACCCAGTAGTACTCCTCAACGTCCTTGCCCTCAACAAACAGCTGAGTAGCCTCGGCAGCAGCGGTAGCCTGGCCCACGTCGTCGTTCAGAACGGTACCGGTCATCTTGCCGTCAACAACGTTCTGGACAGCCTCTTTCAGTGCGTCAACACCGACCAGGTAGATGTCCTTGCCAACGGTACGGCCAGCCTGCTCAATGGACTGCAGAGCGCCCAGAGCCATTGCGTCGTTGTTGCAGAACACAACTTCGATCTTCTCGCCGTACTGTGCCAGAGCGTTTGCAACGTCCTGCTGTGCGGTGGTCTGATCCCAGTTGTCCAGGTACTCGTACAGGCACTCCACTTCCTTGTCGGCATCGGTCAGAGCCTTGATGGAGTACTCGGTGCGGTACTGAGCATCGATGTTCTCGGGGTCGCCCTTGCACATGATGTAAGTGATCTTGCCGTCGCCGTTGATATCGCCCTGGGTCTCGGTCTCCAGGATCAGCTCGCCCTGGTAAGTACCGGACTGACGTGCGTCAGCGCCAACGTAGCAGCACTTGCCTGCGTAGGAATCCAGAACAGCCTTTTCGGGCTCACGGTTGATGAAGACGATGGGAGTGCCGGAGGGAGAAATGGTATCCACGATGGTCTGTGCAGAGGTGGTCTGAACAGGGTTGATGATCAGAACGTCCACACCCTGCTGCAGGAAGGTGTTGATCTGCTCGGTCTGGGTGTTCTGGTCGTTCTTGCCGTCAACGATGGTCACGGAGTAGCCCTTATCCTTCAGGTACTCTTCCAGGTCGGTGCGGTACAGGGTCATAAAGTTATCAGCAAACTGATAGATGCAGACACCGACGTTTGCGCTGCCGGTTGCAGCCTCAGAAGAAGTAGCTGCAGAGGAAGCAGCGGTGGAGGAAGCAGCAGTGGAGCTGGAGGAGCCGCCGCAGGCGGTCAGAACGCCGGCAGCACCCACAACAGCAGAAGCCTTCATAAAGTCACGACGGGAAATCATTTTCATAATCTTGTTCTCCTTCATTCGCATATCACAGCATCTCATGGAATATACTTACATGTATGTTCCATGGTTTCTGTTTGTATTATAACCGTCTGGAAAATCATTCGCAATGGGACAAGTTCACAAGATTCCGGTCGTTTCTTTGTGCATTCTTCACAGTTGATATTGTTGTGTACAACATTCTTTTTGCTATCAAGTACAAAATCAGTCGAAAATGCAACATACATCCAAATTCCATGCCAAAAATCCATAAATCCTTTCAAAACGGTTACAACATCGTTCTGTTCATGCAACAAATTTCTCTGTACAGAAAATGCCCGCTTTTTCCCGGGAGTTTTGCACAAAACGTACATTTCCGGGAAAAACCGGGCATTTTTTTCATTTTTCACTTTTCTTTGTGTTCGCGGCGGTAGCGGGTGGGGGTGACTCCCAGCGTCTTTTTGAAGATCTTTGTAAAATAATTCACGTCCAGAATGCCCACTTCCTCGGCCACGGCGGCAATGGTGTGGTTGTTCTGCACCAGCAGCTGGGCCGCGCGGTTGACGCGTTGGGTGTTGATATAATCGATCAGGGTGCTGCCGGTCTCCTGCTTGAACAATGCCGACAGGTACGATGGGCTGATGAAGCACATGGCGGCCAGACTTTTCAGCGTCAGCGGCTCGGCCACGTTCAGGTTGACGTAGTTCATCACCTTCTGCACCGCGGGCGAATACTCCTTCAGCGAGTAGCGGCGGACATAGGCACAGTAATCCCGCGTCATCTGCCACATCATCTCGTTGGGCACCTCGTTGGCTTCCTCAATGATGCGGCTGTACTTGCTGGAAATGGCATCGATATAATAGGGATGCACCTTGCTGGGCTCAATGGCCTTGCGCAGCAGGGTGTTCAGCACGATCATCTTGTTCTTCTGCTGGTAGAGTGTCCCCTCGAACCGGCCGCCGTAGGTAAAGCGGGAGTGCTGGTGCATGGCCTCGATGGCGGCTTCCTCATCGCCCCGGGCCACCGCGTCCAGAATGCGGTTCTCCGATTCATACCGCTGCTCCAGCATGGTGACCGGGATCTCCTTCTGGAACTCCGGCTCGTGGAAATAGCGGGTATCCGGGTGGAACTGGAAGGGCAGGAATTCCTTCAGCTCCTGCACCGGGACAGTGCAGCCGAACATCGTATCCACCACAACCCGCAAGGCTCCATAGAAATCGCTGGCCTCCAGGATCTTCACGCCGTTGTAGTACTCCTGCACAGCGGCCTCTCCGGCTTCCCCCAGATAGCGCCTGACCCATTTGCGGGCGCTCTGGGTGCGGGGGCCCACCGTCCAGGGTCCAATGAGAAAGACCGTGTTTTTTTCATCGGGGATGCGGAACAGGGCAAAGTGCAGCTCAAAGGTGCCCTCCACCAACAGCAGGGTATTCTCAGGGGTGCTGTCCAGCAGCAGCTGGCCGAACTCCTGCCAGTCGAACTGGGGGTCCAGCGATCGCCGCAGGCCGTAGTCAAACTCTTCCAACCCCTCAAAGGGCGGGGTGACCCGCCGGGTCGGGATATTCTGCACCGCTGCCAGCTTTGTAAGGATCTGCAAAGGATCCACCCGCATCGTACACCGCTCCTTTTTCCTGTTGTTCCGCTCGTGCCATTGTGTCATTCCTGATATATTAGTATACATCAATTTTGAAGCAGAAACAAGCCGCCCACAGGAATTTCCCGTGGGCGGCTTGATCCGTTTCCTTACTTATTATGGCGCTGTGCCAGTGCGGCCACGTTCTCCTCCACCTTCTGTTTGGTCAGGGGGTAGATGAAGAACAGGCTCAGGGCCACGGCCACGAAGCCGATGGCGGGGGCAATACAGGAGATGTTGAAGATGCCCATGGTGACCTCCGGGTCAAAGGCAGTGGCAGCGCTGTAACCGATCATGGTCAGCAGGCCGCCGGTCAGGCCGGAAGAGAACGCCTGACCCAGCTTGCGGGCAAAGGAGTAGACCGCATAGATGGTTCCGTCCTCACGGATGCCGTTGCGGACCTCGGAATCATCGATGACATCGGTGATCATTGCCCAGATGATGGTGTTGAAGAAGCCCAGGCAGATGAAGGCGGCACAGAAGAAGCCGACATAGACCCAGACATTGGCGGGCTTGAGAACAAAGCAGATGACCTCCAGCACCGCGGCCACGATGCAGGATACAGTGGCCAGCTCTTTTTTACCGAACCGGTTGGCCAGCTTGGAGGCAAAGGGTGCGCAGACGAGCAGGATCAGCACGCTGCTCAGCAGAGAAGCGGTAGACTGGGCGGCGGCACTGCCGTAGAAGTTGGGGAACACATAGCCTGCCATGCCCTGCATGGTCAGCATGGCCAGCAGCAGGAAGAGGGCGGCAGCAATGATGCCCAGCAAGGCACGGTTGGTGAACACGCTCTTGAGCATCTTGCCAATGTCCATCTTGCTGTTGTTGGCGGGCACATCCACACGCTCACGCACCAGGTTGAAGCAGAGCAGGTAGCAGAGGATGGCGCAGACAGAGAAAACGCCTGCAATGATGGTCATGCGGCTGCCGGAGAGGACCGTCTGGCCATTGACGGTGACGTAAGCCACCATGGGGGTGCCAACGCCGATCACCAGGCTGGCCAGGGTGCTGCCGATGGTACGCCAGGTGGACAGCTCTGCGCGGTCCTTGGGGTCAGCAGAGATGGCGGAAGCCATGGAGCCGTAAGGGATGTTGACGGAGGTGTAGAAGATGGAGCCCCACAGGATATAGGTCACAAAGAGCCATGCCACCTTGAAGCCGTAGGACATCCCGGCCAGACCGGACTGGAAGATGAGGAAGGATGCGATGGCCACAGGGCCGCACATCCGCTTGAGCCAGGGGCGGAACTTGCCGTCCTTGGTGGGCTTGGAGCGGTCCACGATCTGGCCCATGGTCACATCGGTAAAGGCATCCACAAAGCGGGCGATCATCATGATCATGCCCACAACACCGGCGCTCACGCCCATCACGTCGGTATAGAACTTCATCAGGAAGCTGGACGACAGGATAAAAGTAAAATCGTTGGCGAAATCGCCGAACATATAGCCGACCTTGTCCCGCATCCCAAACGGGGTGGTCTTTTGCATTTCATTTGCCATTGTATTCTCCTTCGGTGGTCAATTCAAACGGTACAGCGTCTCTTCTGCTGTATCCAAGTTTGTACTCCAATATTATGACAAACTTTTATCAAAAAATGTTAGAATATTTTTTAGGTGAATTCGTACAATTTTAAGGTATTGTTTTTGTACATTTTCACAGTTCGTTCACATTCTGTTTTTCCCTCTTTTTCCCAGCATTCACTTTTTGCGGCACCCTTTACGGAAGTTTTTAAACTCGGCCGGAGATAATAGGTATTCTGCCCAGAGCAGCGCCTGTTTTCCTGAAAAAAGTCTGGATTTATTCAAAAATCTTTCTATCCCTTTTATAAAATTTCTGTCATACTGGGTACAAAGACAATAAACGCCCCTGTGGCACGCAAAATGCCGCCGGGCTGATGAATGTGAGGTCATCCTGATGAACCGCTCCCTGCTGTATCCCCGCGCTACCACCACCCGCCGTCTCATCGGCCTGGACGGGATGTGGCGTTTCAGCTTCGACCCCGAGAGCAAGGGTGTGGAGGCCGGATGGGCGCTGGACCTGCCCTCCTCTCTTTCCATGCCGGTGCCTGCCTCCTTCTGCGACCTGTTCACCGACAAGGCCTCCCGCGAATACTGCGGTGATTTCTGGTACGAGACCAGCTTTTTTGTCCCTGCGGAATGGAGCGGCTGGGACATCGTTCTCCGGTTTGGCTCGGTCACCCACCGGGCCCGGGTCTTCGTCAATGGCGTGGAGGTGGCCCAGCACGAGGGCGGCTTCCTGCCCTTTGATGCCACCGTGACCAACATCGTGCGCTACAACCAGTTCAACAAGCTCAGTGTTCTGGCGAACAACGAGCTCAGCGAGACGATGTTGCCCGCAGGCACCACCCGCACCCTTGCGGATGGCAGAAAGATTGCCGCACCTTACTTTGATTTTTACAACTACGCCGGCATCCACCGGCCCGTCTGGCTGATGGCCCTGCCCAAGGAGCGGGTGCTGGACTATTCCACACGATACCGCCTGACCGAGACCGGGGCCGAGATCGACTATACCGTGACCACCAACGGCCCCCACCCCGTGACTGTGGAGCTTTACGACGGCACCACCCGGGTGGCCGAAAGCTCCGGCACCACCGGCACGCTGGTGGTCAAAAACGCCAAGCTGTGGAATGTCCACGCCGCCTATCTCTACGATCTGGTCATCCGCATCCACGAGGGCAGCGCGGTGGTGGACGAGTATCTGGACCGGATCGGCATCCGCACCTTTGAGATCCGGCACGGGCGTTTCCTGCTCAACGGCAGCCCGGTCTATCTGCGGGGCTTCGGCCGGCACGAGGATGCCGACATCCGGGGCCGTGGGCTCGACCTGCCCACCGTCAAGCGGGATTTCGAGCTGATGAAGTGGATTGGCGCAAACTGCTTCCGCACCAGCCACTACCCCTACGCTGAGGAGATCTACCAGATGGCCGATGAGGAGGGCTTCCTCATCATTGACGAAGTCCCCGCCGTGGGCTTTATGCAGAGCACGGCCAACTTCCTGGCCGCCAATCAGGGCAACGGCAGGCAGCAGGGCTTTTTTGAGAAGGAGACCACGCCTGCGCTGCTCAAGAACCACAAGGCAGCCCTGACCGATATGATCGACCGGGACAAAAACCACCCCTCGGTCATCGCATGGAGCCTGCTCAACGAGCCTCAGTGCACCAGCGCGGGCACCGAGGAATACTTCAAGCCCCTGTTCGAGCTGGCCCGCCGCCTCGACCCCCAGAAGCGCCCCCGTACTTATACGGTCCTGATGACCAGCCTGCCCGACACCAGCAAGGGCCAGCGCTTTGCCGATTTTGTCAGCCTGAACCGCTACTATGGCTGGTATGTACTGGGCGGGGCCGGGCTGGCAGATGCCGAAGCCGCCTTCCACCATGAGATGGACGGCTGGGCAAAAGTCCTGCATGGCCGCCCGCTCATCTTCACTGAGTACGGCACCGACAACCTGAGCGGTGCGCACAAGCTCCCCAGCGTGATGTGGAGTGCCGAGTACCAGAATGAATATCTGGAGATGACCCACGCCGTGTTCGACCACTACGATTTCGTGCAGGGTGAGCTGGTGTGGAATTTTGCCGATTTCCAGACCACCGAGGGCATCCTGCGGGTGGACGGCAACAAAAAAGGCATCTTTACCCGCCAGCGCCAGCCCAAGGATGCGGCGTACCTCTTCCGGAAGCGGTGGACAACGCTGCCGGTCGATTTCAAGAAGCGAAAAAAATGATCCCAGAAAACAGCAGCGCCCTGCCGGTTTGTCCCGGCAGGGCGCTGCTTGTTTGATATGCTTTTTACTTGATGCAGCTCGAGCACGGGCTGTACCCTGCCGCAATGGCCTCCTCGTAGCTGGAGAAGAGGATCTGGTTCTTCTCCGCAGGGAGGTTGGCACAGCTGGGCAGGTGGAACTTTTTGCTGTTCACGTTGCCGATATACCCCTGCTGCGCGGTGGACGCTGCCGCCGGGTCGGTGGGGTTGAGCTCAGCATCGGTGGCCGTTTTCTCGGTGCGGATGGTATAGTTCTGTCCATCGGAACCGATCACGATGGCCCCCAGCAGGTCCGTGCGGTAAACATCCACGCCCGCATCCCGTAGGATGCTCAGGGTCTCCTCGTGGGGGTGGCCGTACTTGTTGTTCACACCGCAGGAGATGATGCCCATCTCGGGCAGGACGGCGTTCAGGAAGATATAGCTCGTGCTGGTGCTGGAACCGTGGTGGCCCACCTGCAGAACATCTGCCTTCAGGTTGGCACCGCTGTTCACAAGGTCGCGCTCCGCATCCGATTCCATATCGCCGGTGAGCAGAAAGCTGGTGGAGCCGTAGTCCACCCGCAGAACGATGGAGGTATCGTTGGTGTTGTCATACTGCGCCACAGGGCCCAGCATGGTCACAGTGGCACTGCCCAGCGGCCAGACTGTGCCCGTAGCGGGCACTTCCACCTGCAGGCCCTGCTGCCCGGTGTACTTGACGAAATCCTGAAAGCATTTGGTGGAGGCTTCCGTCACGGGGCTGTACACATGGTCTGCCGGGAAATAGGCCAGCGCAGCGGACAGGCCGCCCACATGATCCTCGTGGGCGTGGGAGCAGAACACATACTGCAGCTCCTCCACGCCGAGATTCTGCAGGTAAGAGACGACATAGCTGCCATCGTCCACGTTGCCGCCGTCGTAGAGCATATACTGGCCGTCACATTCCACCAGCACGCTCAGGGCCTGCCCCACATCCAGGAAGTGCATCTCAAAGTTGGCGGTCTGGCCGTCTCCGGCAGGCTGGGCAGTGCTGACCGTAGGGGTGCTGCTGCCCGGCACCACCGCCGAGGCATCACAGGCGGCAAGGCCAAGGGCCAGCGCCGCCGCCAGGGCCAGAGCGGCAATGCGCCGCCAAAAGCTTACTTTTTCTTTTTTGAAGTTTTCCACGCTGTATTCTCTTTCTGTTGATCATTCTTCGGCTTACGGGGTGCCGTGCCGTTGGGCGCAAAGCGTGCGCCGGGGCTGGGCTGGCGGCCGCCTGCGGTGCGGGCCGGGGCGGTTCCGCGGCTCTGATTCCTGCCTCCCCTGCCCTTGTTGGGGCGGACAGTATAGGTGCCGTCGTTGTGGATGGTCACCTCGGCAGGCTCGGCCCGGCGGGCAGAGCGCTGGACCGCGCGGCGGCCCTCGGCGGGCACCAGCAGCGGAATCAGGTCCTCCCGGTGGGTCATTTTCAGCGCCTTGATGACCTTTTCGGCATTGCGGGGCTCGTAATACTGGAGCAGGGCGCGCTGGAGCGCTTTTCCCTCCGCAGTTTTTTCCACAAACACAGGCTTGAGGGTGTAGGGGTCAAGGCCGGTGTAGAACATACAGGTGCTCACCGTGCCGGGGGTGGGATAGAAATCCTGCACCTGCTCGGGGCGCATGTGGTTTTTGTAGAGATACTCGGCCAGATAGACGGCATCGCTCAGGGTGCTGCCCGGGTGGCTGGACATCAGGTAGGGCACGAGGTACTGCTTTTTGCCCGCCTTCTTGCTCAGCTCGTAGAACTTATCCTTGAACTTGTTGAAGGTCTGGATGGGCGGCTTGCCCATGTAGGCCAGTGTATTGGGGGCGCAGTGCTCCGGGGCCACCTTCAGCTGGCCGGAGACGTGATACTCCACCAGCTCCTTGAAGAAGGTGTCGTCCGGGTCAGCCATCAGGTAATCGAACCGGATGCCGCTGCGGATGAACACCTTTTTCACGCCGGGCAGTTCCCGGACACGGCGCAGGATCTTGAGGTAATCGCTGTGATCCACGATCATGTGGGAGCAGGTGGTGGGGGCCAGGCAGTGCTTGCCGCCATTGCACATGCCCCGCAGCATCTGCTCGCGGCAGGACGGGAACCGGAAGTTGGCGGTGGGGCCGCCGATATCGTGGATGTAGCCCTTGAAATCAGGCTCGTGGGTCATCCGTTCCGCCTCGGCCACGATGCTGTCGGCACTGCGGCTGGTGACCCGGCGGCCCTGATGCAGCTGGATGGCGCAGAAGTTGCAGCCGCCGAAGCAGCCGCGGTTCTGGATGATGGAGAACTGCACCTCCCGGATGGCAGGCACGCCGCCCATGCTCTCGTAGATGGGGTGGTAGCGGCGGGTGTAGGGCAGCGCATACACCTTGTCCAGCTCCCAGCGCACCAACGGCTTTGCCGGGATGTTCTGCACAAGATACTTTTCACTCTGCTTCTGGACAATGATCTGGCCGCTGACCACATCCTGATTGTCCATCTGGATGCGGCAGGCTTTGGCGTAGGCCACCTTATCGGAGGCCACTTTCCGGAAACCGGCGCACTCCACATACTTTTCGGGCAGGTGGTCGAAGTCGGTCAGGTAGCAGGTGCCATCCACATCGGTGATGGACTCCACCGGCTCCCCTGCCGCCAGCCGCCGGGCGATCTCCACGGTCTGGTGCTCGCCCATGCCAAAGCTGATGAGATCGGCTCCGGAGTCCTCCGCAATGCTGGGCAGAACGGTGTCCAGCCAGTAATCGTAGTGGGCAAACCGGCGCAGAGAAGCCTCCAGACCGCCCAGGATCACAGGCAGGTCGGGGTAGGCCTCCTTGGCCAGCCTGGTGTAAACGGTGGCGCTGCGGTCAGGCCGCGCGCCGCCGATGCCGCCGGGAGAGTATTCGTCCTCGGCACGCGGAATTTTTGCCACGGAGTAGTGGCTCACCATGCTGTCCACGTTGCCGCCGCCGATGAAAAAGCCGTACTTCGGCCTGCCGAACCGCTTGAAGTCCTCGCAGTCGGAATAACGGGGCTGGGCCAGCACGCCGACCTTATAGCCCTCGGCCTCCAGCAGGCGGCTGATGATGGCGGTGCCAAAGCTGGGGTGGTCAACGTAGGCATCGCCGCCCACCACCACAAAGTCCAGCTGATCCCAGCCCCGGGCTTCCATGTCCGCCCGGCTGATGGGAAGAAATTCGGTATAGATCGGGGAAGTATTTTCCTGCATATCCTTTATATCCTCACTTCACACTTATGAAGTCTTTTAGAACGCAATTCATCTCATTATACGGAAAGGTCTAACGGCAAATCCGAAATATCTTTCAATCTTTTTCCTTCCACCAATGTTTTAAGTGTTTCTATCACATCTGCCCGTTCTGTTGAGTTAACTGATGCAATCAATTCCGGCAATGCAAAGTGATATACACAATCAATGTCCCCTGTCCCAAGTGCAAGTGATGCAATTCTGGATGGAAGAGGTTCTCCCGTGACAACAACAATATGCGGAAGATGCCCTTTTCTATTACGAATCAGATTTAATGCTTCCGTACGACTGTTTTGTGCTCGATCAGATCTCATTGTCCATTTTGCCGAAACAGAAGCATGTAAGATTGCTTTGCCACCATTCTTTTCTCTCAAATCAGCATACCGACACACAGTATCATTTACGATAGGTTCTGTTGCGTTTATTTCCTCATCAGAACAAAGGTTTCGGTAAACAACAATATCAGGTGCTACCATATAGTCAGTTCCAATCATAGCTGACAATTTTCTGTTAGCTTTTGTCAGTTCGGTCAAATACGCCAAATGTTCATATTGAGCGAATGTTGATGTTTTCGTCCTGCTTCTATTTCCAAGTTTAAGGACTTCCCAATTGCCCGGTCTAAGATGTTGCAGCTGTGGGAACGTTCTCTTTACAAACTCCATCGTAAGCATTTCAAATGACGCTCCTGCTGTTTGACCTGCAACACGCTCATTGGTTTCTGCCATCAGCTGCTCGGCAATTCCTTTAGCAATCATTACAGATATCACACTGTCTTTGTCTGCATTTGTGGCAACACCATTTGCATTGATTGCCAATGTACCAGTCTGCAGCAGTCTCTCATGGTATCTCTTGCGTTCCATTGCAATCAAGACTTCATCTTTCGGCATTTTCTAAGCACCTCCTGATTTCAATTCCAACAGCCTGCGCCACCGGTGGCGGAAAAGCATTGCCGATCATTCTACAGGCAATAGTCTTTTTGCTTCCAAAAGTCCATGTGTCTGGAAAACCTTGGATGCGTGCCATCATTCGACTGGTCAGACGTGGCATCCCGTCAAAATCCTGTTCCGGTGCCTCATTTGCAATTCCCTTTCCGTCAACGCCAAGCTCTGCCCATGCATTTTTTGCTCTTGTCGGGCCAAGGTCCGGTCCGCCATGCTTTTTAGAGCCTCCAACCAGTGTAGGTGCAATCCTATCAGCTCCTTCAGCCCATTTTTTTGCACCTTTCCATCCATTTTGTGACATCAGATCGCACAGTGTCTCTCCAACCGTAGGAGATTCTCTTGGATGCTCTTGTGGATATTCAAATGCCCCTGCCTGATCTTTTCGGATTCCAACTATAACAACCCTTGGACGAAGCTGGGGCACCCCATAATCTGAGGCATTCAATAATTTAATGTGTGTAACATACCCTAGCTTCTTTATCTCTGTAAAAATATGGTCTCGGTATTCCTCGAAGCCAGAGTCCAGAAAACCTCGAACATTTTCCAGCATAACAGCTCTTGGGCGAATCTCTCGAATCAAACGAATTGCTTCCGGAAACAGGTCACGCTCATCATCCTTACCTAATTGCTTTCCTGCAACAGAAAACGGCGGACACGGAACACCACCAGCCAGCAAGTCCACTCCTTCATATGGATGACCATCAAACTTATGGACATCTGCACAAATAACATTCCATTCCGGACGGTTCGCTTTCAGAACATTACAGTACTCTTGTTCATATTCAACAAGTGCAACATGGACAAAACCCGCCATTGCAAGACCCAAAGCCTGCCCTCCCGCACCTGCACATATTTCAACACACGTTAAAGGCCGTCGCATTAGTTATTGCTCCTATATAAAACTATAATTATTCCTCCGGCTGATTCATCTGCATCTCCAGCCACTGCTGGCGGCTGATGAGGACAGCGCGGGGCTTGGCACCCTCATAGGGGCCGATGATGCCCTTCTGCTCCATCTCATCCATGATGCGGGCGGCACGGGCATAACCCAGCTTACAGCGGCGCTGCAGCAGGCTGGTGGATGCCTGCCCGGCATCAATGACCACCTCAACGGCCTGCTTGAGCATCGGGTCGCTGCCGGTCTCCTCATCCGCATCTGCAGAGGATGCGCCCTTCTTGCCATCCTGAATGGCGTGCTTTTCCATGGCTTCGATCATGGCCTCGTCGTACTGGACGGTGGCGCTCTGCTTGATGAAGTCCAGCACGCGGCTGATCTCCTCATCCCGCACAAAGGTGCCCTGGATACGCACCGGCTTGGGCGCGCCCACAGGCATAAAGAGCATGTCGCCCTGGCCCAGCAGCTTCTCAGCACCGGCACCATCCAGAATGGTACGGCTGTCCACCTGGCTGGACACGGCAAAGGCAATGCGGCTGGGGATGTTGGCTTTGATCAGGCCAGTGATGACATCCACACTGGGGCGCTGGGTGGCAACGACGAGGTGCATTCCGGCGGCACGGGCCTTCTGGGCAATCCGGCAGATGGAATCCTCCACGTCCTTGCCCACGACCATCATCAGATCGGCCAGCTCGTCGATGATGATGGCGATATAGGGCATCTTTTCCAGCATGGGGTCGGTGGCCGCCAGCTTGTTGAAGGATTTGATGTCGCGGACATTGTTTTCCGCAAACAGGTGGTAGCGGCGCTCCATCTCCTGCACCGCGCTGCTCAATGCGCCCGCCGCCTTTTTCGGCTCGGTGATGACGGGCATCAGCAGGTGGGGGATGCCGTTGTATTCAGCCAGCTCCACCACCTTGGGGTCGATGAGCATGAGCTTCACGTCCTCGGGGCTGGAACGAAACAGAATGCTGATGATGATGCTGTTCACACAAACAGATTTACCACTGCCGGTGCTGCCCGCGATGAGCAGATGGGGCATCTTGCACAGGTCGGCCACCTGGGCCACACCGGCAATGTCCTTGCCCAGCGCCACGCCCAAGGGCGAAGTCATCCGCAGGAAGGCCTGGCTTTCAAAGACACTGCGGATAAAAACGGGGGTCTTTTTGTGGTTGGGCACCTCGATGCCCACGGCAGGCTTGCCGGGGATGGGCGCTTCCATGCGGACATCGGCCACGGCAAGGTTCAGGGCGATATCATCGGCCAGCGAGGTGATGCGGCTGATCTTCACGCCCGCCATGGGCTGGACCTCATACCGGGTAACGGAGGGTCCCCGCGAGATATCCAGCACCCGGGTGCGCACGCCGAAGCTTTCCAGCGTGTCCACCAGCTTCTGGGCGTTGGCCTTCAGCTCCTCCTGTGCGCCGGGGTCGCTTTCCTCCTGCGATTTTTCAAACAGCTCGATGGGCGGGTACTGGTACTCGTAGCTGTCCACCGGCTCGGCTTCCTCGGTGGGGGCGGTAGCGGCTGCCTGCTCCGAGACGGCGGGCTTTTCCATGGCCGCTGCCACCAGCGAGTTGATGTCCTTTTCCTCCACCGGTTCGGCGGTGATGCTGATCCAGCCGTCCTCGTCCGGCGCAGAGCGGAACGCCACAGCGTTCTCCGCGCTCACCCGGTGCGGCTCCGCAGGGCGGACCGGGATGGGCTCAAACTCCGGCTCTTCCACAGCAGGGGCATCCGCATTCAGGCCCGGCATCCCGGGCGTCTGGGTGGGGGCCGGGGCGATATCCGCCAGGGCCACCGCAATGTCGCCGGGTTCTGGCGCGGGCCCCGGCTCCGGCTTGCGGAAGAAGTCCTCCGCCGGGGTCTCCACCGCATCCGGCACCACCGGCTTGACGATGGCGCGGGGTGCCGCGTTGCGGAGCGGGTCCATGCCAAACGTGCCGCCCGGGCCCAGAATGACGGGCTCAATGGGCTCACTGCCGCCCTCTTTTACCTGGGTATGGTCCGGGCCCAGGTCGATGTCAAAGGGCGCGCGGGGCCCCGGGGCGCTGACCTGGATGGGTTCAAATTCCGGGGCGGGCTGAGGCGGGGGCACATCCGCCGGATCCGGAGCCGGAGGCGGCTCGTAACCCAGATTGGGGTCCTGGGGCGGCTCGGGCTCTGCCTCACCCTCCAGCTCTTTGGTTACCTTATGGCCCCAGGAGAGCACACCGGACAGCCAGCCGGGAGCCTTGAGGCCGGTTTCTTCGTCGTCCTCAAAGTCCTCGTCCAGCTCGTCGGGATCTTCCTCCTCGTAGGATCCTTCTTCCGCCTCCGCGGCAAGGCGCTCCGCCCTGCGTTCCGCGCGGCGGGCGGCGTTCTGCTCATAGACGGCCACGCCTTTTTCGTGCACGCCGCCGCCCACGTTGCAGAGCCACTGCCAGACTTCCGCCGGGGTGATATCGAAAATGTACAGGCTGGCGCAGAGGGCCAGCGCCGCCATGACCAGATTGGCTGCCGGGCGTCCGCAGAGCAGCAGCAGATTGCCGCCCAGCACGGCACCCAGCGCGCCGCCGGACAGCCAGGCGTTGACGCCGTTCTGGTAACAGGCGGCTACCATGGTCGCCGCCGGGACATCGGCGGGGATATCCGAGAACACGATGACCGTGCTGCTGGCAAACACCAGCCCCAGCAGCAGCTTTGCAATGTGGGGCAGCAGGTCCTCGCCGCGGGTGTACAGGATGGCCAGATAGCACAGCGCCGCACCCACCACAAAGCTGCCGCAGCCAAACACGCCAAACAGCGCGTCGTGCAGAGTCTTCCAGACCGCGCTGCCCGGCACAAAAGCCAGCGCCATGAGGATGAGGCCCAAAAACAAGGTCACCAGCCCCGCAGGCATCCGGTCCTGTGCCCGGCTTCTCCGGCGCTGTCTGCCGCGCCCCGCAGTGGATTTTCGTTTCCGTTTTGCCATGTTCGCTCTTCCCTGTCGTTTCTATGATAAAATCGATTTCGATACTTCTCGATTCTTTCATTGTACCACGCGGAAAGTCAAATGGCAAATTATCCTTTTTCGATTTCCTGATACAACCACTCCAACGCATCCGAAATGCCGCCCAACTGGTCGATGAGCTTTTCCCGCACGGCCTTGCGGCCGTCCAGCACCGTGCCAACATCCATCACCAGCTCCCCGGTGCGGAGCATCAGCTCGATGTAGCGCTTTTCCGTCATGCCGCTGTGGGCCGCCACAAAACCAGTGATCCGCTCCTGCATCTGCTCAAACCACCGCATGGTCTGGGGCACGCCCAAAATCATGCCGGAATGGCGCACCGGGTGGATGGTCATGGTGGCCGTGGGCACAATAAAGCTCCGCCGGGCGCTCACCGCCAGCGGGATCCCAATGGAGTGCCCACCGCCCAGCACCACGGCGGCGCTGGGCTTGGAGATGCTGGCAATGAGCTCCGCCAGCGCCAGCCCGGCCTCCACATCCCCGCCCACCGTGTTGAGCAGCACCAGAAGCCCCTCGATGCCGGGGTCCTCCTGCACCGCCACCAGCTGGGGGATGACATGCTCATATTTGGTGGTTTTCTGGCCCTGGGGCGCTTCCACATGGCCCTCCACCTGCCCCACTACTGTCAGACAGTGGATGGCGTGTTTGCCCCGGGTGCGCCAGATGCTGCCCAGGTCCTCGATCTGCTCCTGTTCCAGCCGCTGCTGCTCCACAGGGCTGCTTTTTTCGTCGTTCGTTTTCTCTGCCATCTTCCATCCTCCCGGCCGTTTTTTCTCAGGATTCCCCGGGCGGCACGGTGCTATTCCAAAAGCTAAAAATCTTAGCCAAAAAATTTTGTCCAAAGGGTTTGACATTCTTGTATCAGGCTGTATACTTTATATTAAGTAAAACATTGTCAAGTATGTATCATTATTGCAAAAATTCTGAGAATCTGTCGGCGCGTCCTGCTTGCACTGCTTCCCCGCCCGGCACCTTTTGCAGAAAGGAGATTTTCTGATATGAACACCCCCGGAAAAGCGTCGCTCCCCGTCATCAAGCGGCTGCCCAAATATTACCGCTACCTGCGCACGTTAAAAAATGATGGCATCACCAGCATCTCATCCCGTGAGCTGGCTGCCCAGATGGGCACCACCGCCTCCCAGGTGCGGCAGGATTTCAACTGCATCGGCGATGTGAATGGTCGGCAGGGCATCGGCTACTCGGTGGAGAACCTGCTCTCCATCCTGGAGCAGCTGCTGTTTGGCAACGGCGACCTTCTGCCCACCATCCTCATCGGCTGCGGCCGCTTAGGCAAGGCCGTGAGCCGTTTTATCACCACCGACACCAATGGTTACAAGCTGATCGCTGCCTTTGATAACTCCGCCGACGAAGTGGGCAAGGAGATCAGCGGCGTGCAGATCTTGAACATCGACGAACTGGAAGCGTTCTGCGCCGAGCATCACCCCCATATGGCGGTGGTGTGCATCCCGCGGGACGCCGCCGAGGAGCTGGCCGAAACGCTGGTGGATGCCGGCATCCGGTCGTTCTGGAACTTTTCCAGCTATGATTTCCGGCTGAAATACGAGGATCTGCCCTCGGTCAACGTCCATCTGGGCGATAGCCTTTTGACCCTCTCCTATCTGGTGAACCACCCCAAGGGCGAGCCGCAGGAGGAATAACGGTACATACCACCCCC